>ERZ778021.1432-NODE-1432-length-28212-cov-5.811947_pt1 | contig 28212 bp, 20 predicted proteins | sample MGYA00375751_ERZ778021 | MGnify/ENA primary metagenome ERZ778021 (study PRJEB29350, sample SAMN05389814) | bioreactor metagenome | isolation source: Thiocyanate stock bioreactor | place: South Africa: University of Cape Town | collected 2013-08-29 ... | reverse complement strand
TGAACGCGCTGATCGTCAACCCCACGCTGAAACCGAGCCCGGAGACCTCGAACACCGAGGCGCTCGCGGCCGGGTCGCTGCCGGTGCCGGTGCCGAGCTAGGGCCGGCCGCACCCCGTGGCCGCCGCCGAGACCCAGCCGACCGTCGTCCTCGACGTCGACGGGACGCTGGTCGACACCAACTACCAGCACGCGATCGCCTGGCACCGGGCGTTCCGCAAGCACGGCTACCGGGTGGCGATCTGGGAGATCCACCGTCACATCGGCATGGGCGGTGACCAGCTGGTCGGCTCGCTCCTCGGCGAGGAGGCCGAGGATGCCGATGGCGACGAGCTGCGCGACGTCCACTCGGAGGCCTACGGGAAGCTGATCGGCGAAGTCGAGGCGATGAAGTGCGCGAGTGAGCTGATCGCCGAGCTGGACGACGCCGGGGCGGCCGTGATCCTCGCCTCCTCGGCGGCCGCGGACGAGGTCGACCGCTACGTCGAGCTGCTCGGGGCGGGGGAGCGGATCGCGGGCGCGACCACCTCCGACGAGGCCGAGCGGACGAAGCCGCACCCCGAATTGGTGGAGACCGCGCTCGACAAGTACGGGTCGGGGGGACCGGCGCTGATGGTCGGCGACTCGACCTGGGACGTGAAGGCGGCGGAGGCGGCCGGGGTGCCCACGCTCGCCCTCCTCACCGGTGGCTTCTCCGAGGCTGAGCTGCGCGAGGCGGGGGCGACCGACGTCGAGCGTTCGCTGGCGAGCGTCCGCGCGCGCGGCATCGGGTGGATGCTCGGCCTCGCGGGCACCCCCGGCAACGACTGAATTCGGCTACACGATGACGTGCGAGCAGTAGGCGCGGGCTGGTCCGCGGTCGGCATCCGCCACTCGGGGCCGGCGCGCAGGCGTTTCGAGCGTCTGCGTAAGCGATGTGACATCGGCATGAGCCGAAGCGAACCTGGCCGGCGTAGGCTCCGCAACATGTTCGCCCGTCGTCGCTCCCGTGCGGCGCTCGCCGCCCTGGCGGGCTTGATCGGATACGACCTCGCGCAGAGACGCCGCGCCGTGCTGCGGAACTTCCCCGTGGTCGGCCACCTCCGGTATCTGCTGGAGGCCTTCGGCCCGGAGCTGCGCCAGTACATCGTCACCTCGAACAACGAGGAGCGGCCGTTCTCGCGCGACCAGCGGCGGTGGATCGAGGCCTCCTCGGAAGCCCGGCTGAACCTCTTCGGCTTCGGCACCGATGACGAGGTCGAGGCGGTCGACAGCCTGGGCATCATCAAGCACTCCCCTTTCCCCGCCGCGGAGCCTCCCCCCGGGGACCCCGCCGGGGCGCCGGGCTACGAGATCCCTGCGGCGAAGACGATCGGCGCCGACCACGGTCGCCTCCATGCCTTTCGGCCCGCCTCCGTGGTCAACGTCTCCGGGATGAGCTTCGGCTCGCTCTCCCCAAATGCTGTCGAGGCTCTCAACCGCGGCGTCGCCCTGGCGGGCTGCATGCAGAACACCGGAGAGGGGGGGCTCGCCGATGCCCACCGGCACGGCGGCGAGTTGATCTTCCAGATCGGCACCGGCTACTTCGGCTGCCGCGACGAGGTCGGGCGGTTCAGTCTCGATCGCCTCGTCGACCAGGTGCAGAGAGCGCCGGTGAGGGCGATCGAGGTCAAGCTCTCGCAGGGCGCCAAGCCGGGCCTCGGCGGGATGCTCCCCGGCGTCAAGGTGACGCCCGAGATCGCCCGATGCCGAGGGATCCCGGTCGGCGAGGACTGCATCAGCCCGCCTGCCCATTCGGCCTTCGCCGACGTCGACGGGCTGATCGAGTTCCTCGAGCGGATCGCGGCCGCGACCGGCCTGCCGGTCGGGATCAAGTCGGCGGTCGGCGAGGAGGAGTTCTGGGTCTCGCTCGCCGAGCGGATGGTCAGCACCGGAGGCGGGCCCGACTTCATCACCGTCGACGGCGGTGAGGGCGGCACCGGCGCCGCCCCCCTTGCGTTCGAGGACCATGTCGCCCTGCCGTTCAAACTCGCCTTCGCCCAGGTCTACTCGACCTTCGCCCGCGCCGGCCTCGCCGAACGGGTGACCTTCATCGGCGCCGGGCGCCTCGGCTTTCCGGACGCGTCCCTGTTCGCCTTCGCACTCGGCTGCGACATGGTCAACGTCGGCCGGGAGGCGATGATGTCAGTCGGCTGCATCCAGGCCCAGCGCTGCCACACCGGTCGTTGCCCGAGCGGAGTCGCGACCCAGTCGCGCTGGCTGATGCACGGCCTCGACCCCGAGCTGAAGTCGGTGCGGGCCGCGAACTACATCGTCGCACTGCGCTCCGAGCTTCTCGCCCTCTCGCGCACCTGCGGCGTCCGTCACCCCGCCCTGGTGACCGCCGACCACCTGCAGATCGTCTCCGAGCGCTACGGGCTGACTCCCCTGCGCGAGGTCTTCGGCTACGAATCCGACTGGCCGCTGCTCTCGCCGGCCATCCGCGAGGCGGTCGGTGGCTGACGGACCTTCCGCCGGCGCGATCATCGGGCGATGAGGCAGACGATCAAGGTCGGCCGGCGGCGGGTCGAGGTGACTCGGCTCGACAAACCGATGTTCCCGTCCGGCGAGACCAAGGGCGATCTCGTCCACTACTACGCCGATGTCGCCGAGGCGCTGGTCCGGCACGCGAAAGGGCGGCCGATCGCCATGCAGCGCTTCCCCGAGGGCGTCGGTCACGAGGGCTTCTTCCAGAAGCAGGCCGCCGATTACTACCCGGACTGGGTCCGTACCGTGACCGTGCCGAAGAGAGGCGGTGAGCTGGAGGAGGTGGTGCTGTGCGACGCACCGACGCTGGTCTACCTGGCGAACCAGGCGGTCGTCACGCCGCACCTCTGGCTCAGTCGCGCCGACCATCTCGACCGGCCCGACCGTCTGATCTTCGACTTCGACCCCTCCGGCGGCACCTTCGCCGAGATCCGCCGTGCCGCCCAGGACTGCGGGGAGCTGCTGCGGGAGGAGGGCCTCGAGCCGTTCGCCATGGTCACCGGCTCGCGCGGTATCCACGTCACGGTGCCGTTGCGGCGACGCGCTGCCACCGGCTTCGATCGCGTCCGCGCGTTCGCCCGCCAAGTCGCGGAGGAGATGGTGGCCCGCGATCCGCGGCGGCTCACCCTGGAGGCGCGCAAGGCGAAACGGGGCGACCGGATCCTGATCGACATCATGCGCAACGGCTACGCGCAGACAGCCGTGGCTCCCTACGCCCTCCGGGCCCGCGACCGCGCCCCCGTCGCGATGCCGCTGCGCTGGGAGGAACTCGAAGATTCTCGGCTGAGGCCTGACCGGTGGAGGATGAAGAGTGCCCTGGAGCGCCTGGAACAGGACGGCGATGCCTGGAGCGACATCCGTTCCCACGCGCGACCGCTGCCCTGATCGATCGGCCTATGCCTGGGGGCCAGGCCGCGGGCGGCCGGGCGCCATCCGGGAGAGCCCGCACGTTTACGGCGGGTTCCTGCCGATGCGGCGGCGCGCGGCGCAGCCGAGGATGTCCGCATGGCAGACCGCCTCGCACTCTTCGCCGATCGCGACGAAGCCGGCCGCCGACTGGCGGCGGCGCTCGAGTGCTTCCGCGGCCGCGAGCCCGTCGTAGTCGCCTTGCCTCGCGGCGGTGTGCCCGTCGGCTTCGAGATCGCACGCCTCCTCGAGGCGCCCTTGGACGTGCTGGTCGTCCGCAAGCTGGGCGCGCCGCACCGACCCGAGTACGGGATCGGGGCGATCGCCGAGGGCGGCTCGTGCTTCATCCGCCGCGAGGACATCGAGGTGATCGGAATCTCTCAGTCCCAGCTCGAGGACACGGTGGCGGTCGAGAAGGAGGAGCTGGAGCGCCGCCGCGAGGCCTATCGCGGCGACCGCGAGCCGTTGTCGGTCGCGGGCCGGACGGTGCTCCTGGTCGACGACGGGATCGCGACCGGCGGCAGCGCGAGGGTCGCGGCACGCGCGCTGCGGGCCCGCGGCGCCGCCGAGATCGTCCTCGCCGTGCCGGTGGGTCCACCCGGCACCGCGCGCCGCCTGGTCCACGACTTCGACGAGGTGGTCTGCCTCGAGGAACCGCACGGATTCCACAGCGTCGGCCAGTTCTACGTCGACTTCTCCCCGGTCGCCGACGAGGTGGTCTGCCATCTGCTCGAGCTGGGCCGCGAGGTCCCGCCGATGCGGGTCGCGGCCGATCCCCCGCCCGACCCGGTCGCCGGCCACCGTGCGATCGAGATCGAACCCGAGCCGCGGGTTCTGCTCGAGGGCGACCTGCAGGTCCCCGAGGACGCGCGGGGCCTGGTGCTGTTCGCCCACGGCGGAGGCTCCTCCCGCAAGAGCCCGCGCAACAAGAAGGTGGCGGACATGCTCAACCGCAGCGGCCTCGCGACGCTCCTCTTCGACCTGCTCACCCCGGTCGAGGCGGGCGACCGCGCCAAAGTCTTCGACATCGGCCTGCTGGCACAGCGCCTGATGGCGGTCACGCGTTGGGTCCAGGACGACGAGGAACTGCGGACCATGGCGATCTTCTACTTCGGCGCCTCGACCGGCGCGGCCGCCGCGCTGCGGGCAGCCGCCCACATCGGCGCCGACATCCACGCGGTCGTCTCCCGGGGCGGCCGGCCGGACCTGGCGGCCAAGAGTCTCGAGCAGGTTCGCTCGCCTACCCTCCTGATCGTCGGTGGCGCGGACTGGCAGGTCGTGGCCCTGAACGAGGAGGCGGCCGAGAATCTGGTGAACTGTCGCCACCAGGTGGCGATCGTCCCGGGCGCCACCCACCTGTTCGAAGAGCCCGGGGCGCTCGAGCTGGTCGCGCAGCTCGCCGCCGAGTGGTTCTCGCGGTTTCTGACCGTCCAATCGTAGGACGGCACCCCGACTTCCCAGGCTCTCTCCTGTCGGCGGGATGGCGCCGGCCGTGCTCCATCCGGGGTTTGCCCACTCCTGGGGGTCGCCGTCACACGGATGGCGCGGCGCCGGTGCGTTGGTGGAATCCGGTCCTGACCTTCAACCGAGAGGAGACCGTCCGATGAAAGCCGCCGTGGTCCACGACTTCGCCGAGCCGCTGCGCGTCGAGGAGGTACCCGACCCGACCCCGGGCGACGAGCAGGTGCTCGTCCGCGTCGAAGCCTGCGGGCTCTGCCACACCGACATCCACGCCGCCCACGGCGAGTGGCCGGTCAAACCGGAACCGCCCTTCATCCCCGGCCACGAGGGGGTCGGGATCGTCGAGGGGGTCGGCCCGGGCAACCCGCACGGGCTCGAGGTCGGGATGCGCGTCGCGCTGCCCTGGCTCGGCTACGCCTGCGGCGACTGCCGCTACTGCAACAGCGGCCGCGAGACCCTCTGCGAAAAACAGATCAACACCGGCTACGGGATGGACGGCGGCTTCGCCGAGCTCGCCGTCGGCTACGCCCGTCACGTCGTCCGCGTCCCCGACGAGGTCGACCCGCTCGACGCGGCGCCGCTGACCTGCGCCGGCGTCACGACCTACAAGGCGGTCAAAGAGTCTGGCGCCCGGGCGGCCGACCGGGTCGCTGTCTTCGGCGCCGGGGGCCTCGGCCATCTGGCGATCCAGTACGCACGGGTGACCGGCGCCGAGGTCGTCGCCGTCGACGTCAACGACGAGCGGCTCGCGACCGCGACCGAGCTCGGCGCGGCCCGGGTGGTCAACGCGAAGGCCGAAGATCCCGTCGCCGCGATCCAGGCGATGGGCGGGGCCGACGTGGCGATCTCCACCGCCGTCTCCCCGGTCGCCTTCGAACAGGCGATCGGCGCGCTGGCGCGCGGCGGGCGCCTGATCTGCGTCGGGCTGCCGGCTGAAAACGACATCACCGTGCCGATCTTCCAGACGGTGCTCGGCGGGCTCAGCCTGAAGGGCTCGATCGTCGGCACCCACCATGACCTGGAGGAGGTCTTCGAGCTGCACCGCCGCGGCGAGACGCGGGTGCTGCGCGCGGAGCGCCGGCTCGAGGACGTCAACGAGGCGATCGCCGAAGTCCTCGACGGCTCGGCGCCCGAGCCGCGCCTGGTCTTCGACCTGCAGGCGGTCGGCCCGGAGACGACCAGCGGCGACCGGGCCGGCGCGGTCGCGTGAGCAGATGTGCGGCGAACCCACACCGAGGCTGCTCCGGACTACGGATGGAGAGCGATTGTCGCAGTGATGCGATGAGGGCGTCGACTTGATCCACCGCGAATGAACCAGGAGAAAAGCAATGGCGACTATCGAGAAAGCGCAGGTCTTCGAGGCGCCCGGCCGGGAGGGGAGCCCGGTCGAAGTCAAAGACCGCTACGAGAACTTCATCGGCGGAGGCTGGGTGCCCCCGGCCAAAGGCGAGTACAGGGAGAACCTCAGCCCGGTGACCGGCGAGCCGTTCAGCACGGTCGCCGACTCGACCCCCGAGGACATCGAGCTGGCGCTGGATGCCGCCCATGCGGCGAAGGCGACCTGGTCGAAGAGCTCGCTCGAGGAACGCGAGAAGGTGCTGCTGGCGATGGCCGACGCGGTCGAGGAGAACCTGCAGATGCTTGCCGTGGCCGAGAGCTACGACAACGGCAAGCCGGTCCGCGAGACGCTCGCCGCCGACATCCCGCTGGTCGCCGACCACCTGCGTTACTTCGCCGGCGCGGCGCGGGCGGAGGAGGGGCGGATCTCCGAGATCGACGAGAAGACCGTCGCCTACCACTTCCAGGAGCCGCTCGGCGTGGTCGGCCAGATCATCCCGTTCAACTTCCCGCTGCTGATGGCGGCCTGGAAGATCGCCCCGGCGCTGGCGGCCGGCAACTGCACCGTGGTGAAGCCGGCCAGCCCGACCCCGTGGTCGATCCTGAAGCTGATGGAGGTGCTTGCCGACGTGGTCCCGCCCGGCGTGATCAACGTGGTCAACGGGCCCGGTGCGGAGATCGGCCGCGCTCTGGCGACCAACAAGCGGATCGCCAAGATCGCCTTCACCGGTGAGACCGTGACCGGACGGCTGATCATGCGCTACGCGGCCGACAGCATCATCCCCTCGACCGTCGAGCTCGGCGGCAAGTCGCCGAACGTCTTCTTCGCCGACGTGATGGACGCCGACGACGACTTCCTCGACAAGGCGGTCGAGGGCTTCGTCCTCTACGCCTTCAACAAGGGCGAGGTCTGCACCTGTCCGTCACGCGCCTTGGTCGACGAGTCCATCTACGACGAGTTCATGGAGCGCGTACTGGCCCGGATCGCCGCGATCCGCCAGGGCGACCCGCTCGATCCGTCGACGATGATGGGACCGCAGGTCTCGAAATCCCAGATCGAGAAGGTCGAGGGCTACGTCGAGATCGGCAAGGAAGAGGGGGCGAAGGTGCTGATCGGCGGCCACCGCACCCAGGGCCTGGCCGACGAGCTGTCCGGCGGCTACTACTTCGAGCCGACCGTGCTCGAGGGGACCAACGACATGCGGGTCTTCCAGGAGGAGATCTTCGGGCCGGTCGTCTCGGTGACCAAGTTCGCCGACGAGGCAGAGGCGCTGAAGATCGCCAACGACACCCTCTACGGCCTCGGGGCCGGGGTCTGGACCCGCGACGGCGCCCGTGCCTTCCGCATGGGCCGCGGCATCGAAGCCGGCCGTGTGTGGACCAACTGCTACCACCAGTACCCGGCCCACGCGGCGTTCGGCGGCTACAAGATCTCCGGCGTCGGCCGCGAGAACCACCGGATGATGCTCGACCATTACTCGCAGACCAAGTGCCTGCTGGTCAGCTACGACGAGAAGGCGATGGGGCTCTTCTAGGAGGCCGTCGCCGAGGAGAGGCAGGAGCAGGATGGCATCCGTCCGGGCCACCCCGGCCGCGGTAGGGGCGCTCGAACGCCTGCGCGAGCGCCACGGCGAGATCGTCCTCCACCAGTCCGGCGGCTGCTGCGCGGGATCTGCGGCGATGTGCCTGCGGGCCGACGAGCTGCCGCCTGGTCCGCACGACGTCGAGCTCGGCAAGGTCGGCGGCGTCCCGTTCCTGATCGACGCCGACCTTCACCGGCGCCTCGGCAGCCCGGACTTCGTCCTCGACCTGGCGGCGGGCCGCGAGGACACGTTCTCGCTCGAGGGCGCCGATGGCGTCCACTTCACCTCCCGGGTGCGGCCGGCGAAGGTCCCTGGGTCGAGATGAGCCTAGGAGCGCCCGCGCAACGCCGTTGCCGCCGCGGCGCTCTCATCGCCGCGTTCTCGCCGTGAAGGATGCGATTTCAGCCCAGCAGGGCGCGGGCCTGACGGGCCAGCTCGAGGTCCTCCCGGGCGGCGACGAGGACGACCGCGACGGCGGCGTCGGAGGGCGAGAGGACGGTGTCGGGCGCGCCGCGCGCGTTCCGCGCCCGGTCCAGCCCGACCCCGAGGAAGGCGGTGGACGCGCAGGCCCGTTCGCGCACCGCGGGCGCGTTCTCGCCGACGCCGCCGGTGAAGACCAGCGCGTCGAGGCCGCCCATCGCCGCCGCCATCGCGGCGATCGCCGCGGCGAGCCGGTGGACGTAGGCGTCGAGGGCCAGGGTGGCGCGCTCCTCGCCCTGGCCGGCGGCCGCCACGATCGCGCGCATGTCGCCGGTGCCCGCCAGCGCCAGCAGTCCCGATTCGCGGTCGAGCGCCCGCTCCATCTCCTCCGGGCCGACGCCGAGCCGGCGCTGCACCCAGAGCAGCAGGCCGGGATCCACGGACCCGGCCCGGGTCGCCATCACCAACCCCTCGAGCGGCGTGAAGCCCATCGTCGTGTCGACCGAGCGGCCACCGGCGACGGCGGCCAGCGAGGCGCCGGCGCCGAGGTGCGCGGTCACCAGGCGCAGGTCCGCCGGGCTCGCGCCGAGTAGCTCGGCGGCCCGCCGGCCGGCGTAGGCGTGGGAGAGGCCGTGGAAGCCATAGCGGCGCAGCGGCACCCCGCCGGCGGCCCAGCCGGCGGGGACGGCGTAGGTCCGCGCCGCCGCCGGCAGCCCGGCGTGGAAGGCGGTGTCGAAGCAGGCGACGTTCGGCAGGTCGGGCGCGACCGCGACCAGCGCGCGCATCCCCCGGATCGCCTGCGGGTTGTGCAGTGGCGCCAGGTCGGCGAGCCGTTCGAGCTCCTCCTCGACGCCCGCGTCGACGAGCGTCGCGCGGTCGAGCTCGGCGCCGCCGTGGACCACGCGGTGGGCGGCGGCGTCGGGCTCGGGGCCCGCGGCGAGGATCGTCCGCAGCTCCGCGCGCAGCGCCTCCGGGTCGTCGCCGGGCGCGCTGTCGCGGGTCGCCAGCACCTCGTCGCCCGGCCCCAGCAGTCGCAGCTTCAGGCTCGAGGAGCCGGCGTTGACGGTGAGGATCCGATCCGCGGACGTCACTCGGCCTTCGCCAGGGACCAGTCGCGGACCTCGGGCATGTCCTCGAGGTGCTCGCACACGTAGGCGTGGTGGCGGGTGAGCATCGCGTGGCAGCGCTCCTCGAGCGCGCTGGCGCCGGCCGGCCGTCGCGGGGCCCGTCGGAGTGCCTCGAGCGCCAGGTGATAGCGGCTCATCTCGTTGAGCACGACCATGTCGAACGGGGTGGTCGTCGTCCCCTGCTCGTTGAAGCCGCGGACGTGGAAGCGGCCGGGGCGGGGGCGTCCGTGGAGTACCTGGTGGAGAGCGCGGGCATACCCGTGGAAGGCGAAGACGACCTCGAGGTCGGTGCCGAAGAGCCGTTCGAAGGCGTCCTCGGCGAGACCGTGCGGGTGGGCCTCGCGCGGGAAGAGGGTCATCAGGTCGACCACGTTGACGACCCGTACGGCGAGCTCGGGGGTGTGGCGGCGCAGCAGCTCGGCCGCGGCGACGATCTCCATCGTCGGGATGTCGCCGGCCGCGGCGAGCACGACGTCGGGCTCCGCCGGTCGGTTCCCCGCCCAATCCCAGCGCGAGGCTCCCCGCCGCGCGTGCTCGACCGCCTCCGCGTATCCCAGGTACTGCAGCTGCGGCTGCTTGTCGATCACGATCAGGTTCACGTAGTCGCGGCTGCGCAGGCAGTGGTCGGCGACCGTGAGCAGGGTGTTCGCGTCGGGCGGGAAGTAGACGCGGACGACCTCGCCGCGCAGGCTGATCATCGTGTCGATCAGCCCCGGGCCCTGGTGGCTGAAGCCGTTGTGGTCGTTGCGCCAGCAGGTCGAGGTGAGGAGGACGTTCAGCGAGCCGACCGGCGCGCGCCAGTCGAGCCGCCGCATCTCCTCCAGCCACTTCGTGTGCTGGATCGCCATCGAGGCGGAGACCATCGCGAAGGCCTCGTAGGTGGCGAAGAGGCCGTGGCGGCCGCTCAGCAGGTAGCCCTCCAGCCAGCCCTGGCAGTTGTGCTCGGAGAGGACCTCCATCACGCGGCCGGCGGGGGAGACGTGGTCATCGCCCGGCGCCGCGTCGAGCAGGCAGCGGTCCTCGACCTCGAAGACCGCGCCGAGCCGGTTCGAGTTGGTCTCGTCGGGGCAGAAGAGGCGGAAGTTCGCCTCCGCGGCGTTGTCCGCGTAGACGTCGCGCAGGAGCTCGCCGAGCCGGCGCGTCGACTCCGCCCGCTCGATGCCCGGCTCCGCCACCGCGATCGCGTAGCCGGCCGGGTCGCGGATCGCCAGCGGCACCAGCCGGCGGCCGCCGTTCGCGTAGCTCGTCGCCCCCATCCGCTTCTCGCCCGCCGGCGTCACCGTGGCCGCGGCACCGCGCAGCCGCCCGCCCGCGTCGAAGTGCTCCTGCGGGCGATAGGAGCGCATCCACGCCTCCAGCATCGCCAGGTGCTCTGGATTCTCCCGCACCCCGCCGAGCGGGACCTGGTGGGCGCGGAAGGTGCCCTCGATCTGGACGCCGTCGACCACCTTCGGCCCGGTCCAGCCCTTCGGCGTGCGCAGGACGATCGCGGGCCAGGGCCGGTCGGTGTCGGCACCGGCCCGCGCCGCGCCCTGGATCGCGGCGATCGCCGCGCGGCAGTCGGCGAGGGTCACGGCGAAGTCGCGGTGGACCTCGCGCGGGTCGGAGCCGCCGACGAAGCGCGCCTCGTAGCCGTGTCCCGCCAGCAGGGCGGCGATCCTCTCCTCGCTCGCGCGCCCGAGCACGGTCGGCCCGGAGATCTTGTATTCGTTGAGGTGGAGGATCGGCAGCACGGCGCCGTCGCGCGCCGGGTTGAGATAGGAGACCCCCTTCCAGGAGCCCTCCAGGGGAGCGGTCTCGGCCTCACCGTCGCCGATCACGCAGGCGACGAGCAGGTCCGGATGGTCGAAGGCGGCACCGAAGGCGTGGACCAGGGCGTAACCGAGCTCGCCGCCCTCGTGGATCGAGCCCGGAGTCGGCACGCTGACGTGGCTGGGGATCCCGCCCGGGGTCGAGAACTGGCGCACGAGGCGCAGCAGCCCGGCCTCGTCGGCGGAGACCTCCGGATAGATCTCGGAGTAGGTCCCCTCGAGGTAGACGTTGGCGACCACCGCCGGGCCGCCGTGGCCGGGACCGGCGACGAAGAGGACGTCGTCGCCGGTCGCCCCGATCATGCGGTCGAGCTGGGCGTAGATCAGGTTCAGGCCCGGCGAGGTCCCCCAGTGGCCGAGCAGGCGGTGCTTGATGTGCTCGGCCCGCAGCGGCTCGCGCAGCAGCGGGTTCGCCCGCAGGTAGATCTGGCCGACGGTGAGGAAGTTGGCCGCCTCCCAGTAGGCGAGCAGGGCGTCGAGCTCGGCGTCGTCAGGAGGGTGCATCACGATCGGGCGCGTCGCCTCCACGCTAAGAGGTTGCCACAAGCGGCGCCGCGATCGGCGTCGGGCAGATCAGGACCGGGCAGGGCGCCTCGAGCACGACTTCGCCCGCGACGCTCTTGTGAAGGAAGCGGCCGACGTGGCTCCGCACGTGCGTGCCGACCACCAACAGGTCGACGCCGAGGCTCGCCGCCTTGACCAGCTCCGGGACCGCGAAACCGCGTAGCAGCACCGGCTGGGCGCGAACCTCGTCGGGCAGGCCGGAAACCGTGTCGTGCAGCTCCGCCCGGCGGAGCTCCAGCTCGCTGGGTGCGGTCGGGGCGGGGGTCATCGGCGCGTTCGGGGCGATCGGGACGGCTTTGCGGACGACCGTGTAGACACGGAGGGCGGCCCCGTTTTCCCGTGCCAGCCCGGTGGCGACCGCCAGTGCGGACCGCGATGCCGTCGAGCCGTCGTAGCCGACCCCGACGACCCGCATCCCGGTGTCCTCGCCGCTGCCGTCGAGCGGTTGCCAGACCGACTCGCCGTCGGCGCGGTCGGCGAAGCCGGGAGGCGCCACCGCGATCGAGCAGGGATCGCTGCCGAGGAGATGTTCCATCGTCGTCCCGGGCACGATCCGGCCCAGCGGGCCGCGATGCGTCGAGCCCAGGACGACCAGGTCCGCGCCCTGTTCGCGCGCCGTCGCGGCGAGCTCCTCGCCCTCCGGGACGGTGGCGATGCGGAGCTCGGCATCGCGCGCCTTGGCCAGGATGCGTCCGAGTGCCAGCGCGTCGCGGCCGCGCTCGGTGTCGAGGTAGCCGACCAGGACCTTGCCGGGCATCTCAGCCGCCTTCCTCGTGCGGGACGACCAGGACGGCGCAGGGTGCATGATCGATCAGGTGGCCGGTGACGGAGCCCATGAACAGCCGATCAAGGGGTTTGCGGGTGCCGGCGACGAGGATGTCGACATCGCGCTCGCAGGCGTCGGCGATCGCCTCCGCCACCGACTTGCTCGCTTGCCGCCATCCCGGTTTGAGGCTCTCGCCGTCGGCCTCGATCGAAGGGGCGACATCGGCCAGCGCCGCCTTGAGCACGGCGGGCGCGTTGGTCAGAGGGGTGAATTCCTCGCCGCCCTCGATCCCGGCGACGACCGGGTCTTCGGCGACGATCAGATGGAGCGAGGCACCGGTGTCGCGGGCGAGCGCTTCGGCGCGGTGGAGGGCCGTCCGCGATTCGGCGGTCCCGTCGTAGGCGACGCCGATCTTCTCGACGCCCTTCCTCTCACGATCCTTATATCCGCGCGGCGCGACGACGACCTCGCAGGGGGAGTGGTGGAGGACGTGGTGGGCGACGCTGCCGAGCAGGGCACGCCCGACCGGGCCGCGATGCGGCGACCCGACGACCAGGGTGCCGGCGTCTTCGCGCTCGGCGAGGCCCACCAGGCCAAGGCTCGGGGCGGCAACCCCCGGAATGTTCTCGATGACGAGCCGGCGGTCACTGGTGCCGACCAGCTCATGGGCGAGGGCGACCGCGTCGTCACCGCCCGGGCTGCCGTCCGAGCCGACCACGATCGGGCCGATCTCGTAATGGGGGGTGGTGGCCGTGGTCGGGTCCGTCGCCGCCTCGGCCTTCTCTTTCCTCGTCGTGGGCATCGTCTCGTCCTCTCGCCGGCTGGCTCGCTGAAGAAGTTCTGCGGCCGAATCTAGGCTGCGCGCCACGGTCCGCCATCCGCATTTCGCCGCAGGGTGACGACGGTGGGGCGCGGATACGGCGGACCTGCGACGCGCCGAGAATGCGGCGCATGGAAGCCGGCGACCCGCTCCGCGTCCCGATCGGAGCCACCGCCCTGGTCTTTTCCGTCGCCTACTTCGTCAGCGACGCGATCGAAGCGGCACAGGGCGGGTTCTCGACCGGCCAGCTGTGGCTGACCCTGATCGCCGAGGTGGCGATCCCGTTCTTCGTCATCGGGCTCTACATGGTGCAGCGGCCGCGGATCGGCACGCTCGGCGCCTGGGGCGCCGGCGGCTACGCGGCCGCCTACGTGTTCTTCGTCTGGACCGTGATCTACCCGCTGGTCCACCCGGTCGCCGACTTCGACGCGTTGAGCGAAATCTTCGGGATCTGGATGTTCCTCGGCGGCGCCCTGATGGTGCTCGCCGGGCTCACCTTCGGCTGGGCGACGATTCGGGCCGGGGTCCTGCCGCGTTGGTCGGCCGCATCGTTGATGGTCGGCGTCGTCCTCGTTGCGGCGACCCAGGGCGCGCCCGAGGGTGTCCAGCTCCTCGCCGCCGGCATCCGCGATCTCGGCTTCGCGGCAATGGGGGCGGCGCTCCTCACGGCGGGCGCCCGCGTTCGCATCCATCGCTACGGAGAGGGCGACGCGTGAGGCGCCGAATCACACCGGCAACGGGGTTTCCAGAGAGGGCGGTTCGAGACGCTCGTCGCTCCGCCGGCGCCGGGCGTAGCGCTCCGCCGGCGGCAGGCGCCGCAGGGCGGCGGCCCCGAGCAGCGCCGCCGCGAAGCAGGCCGCGGCGCCGACGCCGAGCGCCCAGCGGGGTCCTAGGGACTCGGCGACCGCGCCGACGATCGGGCCGCCGACCGGCGTGCTGCCGAGGAAGGTGACCGACCACAGCGCCATCACACGACCGCGGTGGCGGGGATCGCTGGTCAATTGGAGGGTGCTGTTGCCGCCCGCGAGGAAATAGGTGCTGGCGAACCCGGTCGCGACCAGCAGCATCATCGCCACGGCGAGGGTCGGCGCCAGCGCCGTCACGAGGATCGTGACCCCGAAAGCGGCGACGGCGACCGTCAACGGCAGCAGTCCGACCGAATCGCGCGAGGCGACGTAGAGGCCACCGCCCACCGCGCCGATCCCCATCGCCGCGGTCATCAGCCCGAAGGTCTCGGCCCCGCCGTGCAGCGTCTCGCGGGCAAACAGCGGGAGCACGACCTGGAACTCGTAGGCGAGGGTGCCGACCAGGGCCATCATCAGCAACGGCACGAACAGACCCGGCGTTAGACGGACGTAACGAAGCCCCTCCCGCAACTGCCCGGCCTCGCGCGGCACCGGCTCGCTCGGGCGGAGCTCGTCGACGCGCATGGCCCCGAGGGCGAGCAGCACGGCGAGGAAGGAGCCGGCGTTGATCAGAAAGCAGACGCCCACCCCGACGATGGCGATCAGGCCTCCGGCCACCGCCGGACCGACGGCCCGCGATGCGTTGACCATGGCGCTGTTGAGGCTGACCGCGTTCTGCAGGCGATCGTCGCCGACCATCTCGATCACGAACGCCTGTCGGGCCGGATTGTCGAACGCATTGACGAGGCCGAAGAGGACCGCGAACACGAAGACCAGGGACAGCGTCATCGCCCCGCTCACCGTCAGCAGGCCAAGAGCGAGCGCCAGAGCCGCCATCGCGCTCTGGGTGAGGAGCAGCAGCCGACGCTTGCCGACCCGGTCGACGACAAGCCCCGCGTAGGCGCCGAACACCAGGACGGGCAGGAACTGGACGGCGACGACCACGCCGAGCAGGGTTCCCGAGCCGGTCAGCTCGAGCACCAGCCAGACCAAGGCGACGGACTGCATCCAGGTTCCGACCAGGCTCACCGCCTGGCCGCCGAAGTAGAGGCGGAAGTTGCGCACCGAGAGCGCGGCGAAGATTCCGCCCTCGCCCATCACCGCTGGTGGCAGATCAGGACCGAGCGTCGGCTGTGCTGGGCGACCGCCGCCGCGACGCTGCCGAGCACGACGTGCTTGATGCCCGAGAGGCCCCGCGAGCCGATCACGAGGAGATCGGCGTCGTGCTCCTCCGCGGCGTTGACGATCCCCTCCCAGACGGGCGTCCCCTCGAGGACCGCGGGTTCCGCGTCGAGGCCGCCGTCGCGGGCCAATTCGCAGCCCTCCGCGGCCGTGCGCTCGGCGCCGGCGCGCAGGGCATGGAGCAGTTCCTCTGCCGTCTTCTGCTCGACCGGGAGGCCGGCGGCGCCGAAGAACGGGATCGAGGCGAAAGGCTCGAACACCGTCACCACCACCGCCTTACGGATTCCGCGGAAAAGGTCGGCGGCCTCCCGCACGGCGGCCTTGGCGAAGTCCGAGCCGTCGTAGGCGATCAAGATCGGCCTTGAGATCGAGGAGACGCTCTGTCGTTCGTTCATGACGCGGACTCTCGTCGGTCGGCGCTCTGCGCACATCAGTACGGCGCCGCACGCGGCTCGGGGGATGGCCCCGGATGGCTCCGCCGCGGCAGCCGCGGCACGCTCCAGCGCGCCGCGCGGCGGTGGATCCGCTGCTCGCGACCCGGGCGCGGGCGCGAAAGGGGTGGGCCGACCGCCGCGGTGCGCCAGAAACGGCGTACGCCGAGCTCGATCAGCAGCAGGTAGGCGACGATCATCAGGACCAGCGCGCCCATGAAGGCGGCGGGCGGCGCGGTGAAACCGAGGTCGGAGGCGACGGGCGAGTACGGCAGCCACACCCCGACGGCCACGCAGAGGAGCGTCGAGACGATCAACGGCGTGCTCGGCCGGCTGCGCCAGAACGGCACCCGCCTGGTGCGGATCGCGAAGATCACCAGGCTCTGGGTCGCCAGCGACTCGACGAACCAGCCGGAGCGGAAGAGCTCGGCGTGGGCGTCGAACCCCCAGATCATCACCGCGAAGGTGACGAAATCGAAGAGCGAGCTGATCGGTCCGAAGAAGGTCATGAAGCGGCGGATCAGCCCGATGTCCCAGTGGGACGGGCGGCGCAGCAGCTCCTGATCGACGTTGTCGGTCGGGATCGTCATCTCGCTGACGTCGTAGAGCAGGTTGTTGAGCAGGATCTGCGTCGGCAGCATCGGCAGGTAGCTGAGGAACAGCGACGCGCCGGCGGCGCTGAACATGTTCCCGAAGTTCGACGAGGTCCCCATCAAGACGTACTTGATCGTGTTGGCGAAGATCCGTCGTCCCTCCATCACGCCGCCGGCGAGGATCCCCAGGTCCTTCGCCAGCAGCACGATGTCGGCGGCATCGCGGGCCACGTCGGTCGCGGTCTCCACCGAGATGCCGACGTCGGCGTCGTGCAGCGCGACGGCATCGTTGACGCCGTCGCCGAGGAAGCCGACCGTCGATCCCAGGCCGCGCTGTGCGCGCAGGACGCGCGACTTCTGCTCCGGGGTGACGCGGGCGAAGATCGTCGTCGTCGGCAGCGCCGCGCTCAGCTGTTCGTCGGAGAGCTGATCGAGCTGGGCGCCGGTCAACGTCCCGCGAACGTTCAGCCCGAGATCGGCGCAGACCTTCTGGGCAACCCGGTCGTTGTCGCCGGTGATCAGCTTCACCTCGATCTCGAGTCGGGACAGCTGTCGCAGGGCGTCGGCGGCCTCGGCCTTGGGCGGGTCGAGGAAGGTGAGCAGCCCGAGCAGTTCGAGGTCATGCTCGTCGGCCGCGGCGATCCCGGTGGCGCCGGGCGCCGGGCGGGAGGCGATCGCGATCACCCGTGCGCCATCGGCAAACTGCCGTTCGAGGGCCTTCGCCCCGCGTTGCCGGTCGCGGCAGCGTTCGAGCACCAGCTCGGGGGCCCCCTTGACGATGATCCGGCGTTCGCCCTCCACGTCCACCAGGACCGAGGACATCCGCCGCTCGTAGTCGAAGGGCAGGGTCGCCATCCGGGTGCCGTCGGTGCCGAGGCGGGCCGCGTCCGGGGCTGCCCAGAGGGCACGGTCGAGCTGGTTGCCGCCGACCGGCTCGCCGTCGACGAGGCTCGCCTCGTTGCAGAGCAGACCGGCCCGCAACACGGTGTCGGACTCGCGGCCGTCGGCGTCGAGCGCGGCGACGAAGTCGATCCGCCCCTCGGTCAGCGTCCCGGTCTTGTCGGTGAAGAGGACCTCGATGTTGCCGAGGTCCTCGATCGAGACCAGCCGCTTGACGATCACCGACCTGCGGGCGAGCCGGCGGGCCCCGGTCGAGAGGCTGACGGTGACGATCGCGGGCAGGAGCTGAGGCGTCAGTCCGACGGCGATCGCGAGGGCGAAGAGCACCGTCTCCAGAAACGGACGTCCGAGCGCCAGGTTGAGGACCAGGATCGCCCCGGCGAGCACCGCGGTGATCCGGACGAGCAGGAACGAGAAGCTGCGCAGGCCGAGCTGGAAGGCGGTCCGCTCCTGGTGCCCGCCGAGCTGCATCGCGATCTTCCCGAACTCGCTGGCGGCGCCCGTGGCGACGACCACACCCTGGCCCGAGCCGGCTCGCACCACCGTGCCCATGAACGCACAGCAGGGGAGATCAAGGCCCTGCGGCGGCGCCGTCAGGGCATCGACCGCCTTCTCGGCCGGCATCGACTCACCGGTCAGGACGGCCTCGTCGCACTCCAGGCCGGGGGCGTCCAGCAGGCGCAGGTCGGCGGGCACGACGTCGCCCACCGTCAGCTTGACTACGTCGCCGGGGACGAGCTCGGTGACGTCGACCGAGATCCCGTGACCGTCGCGGAACGCCAGCGCGTGGTGGCGCAGGCGCGAGTGGAGGGCCTCGACCGCCTGCTCGGAGCGGAACTCGTTGAAGAAGCCGAGCCCGACGCTGAGGCTGATGATCCCGAGGATGATCAGCGCGTCGGTGGCTTCGCCGACGAAGGCCGAGACCAGAGCCGCGCCGACCAGCAGGATCAGCAGCGGGTTGCGCAGCTGGCGCAGCAGGACGACGAAGGGCCGCGCCCCGTGACTGCGCAGGGCGTTCGGCCCGAAACGCGACAGCCGCGCCTTCGCCTCCTCGCTGGAGAGGCCGCTCGCGGTGCTTCCGAGTGACCCCAGGACCGCCTCCGGCGTCGCTTGGGCGGCGGCGGGCAGCCCGATCCCGGCCGCGTCCGCTGCGTGCGCTCGCGGAGACGGATCGACGACCGACATCGGCTCATCGTCGCAGCCGCGCCGCCCTCCGGAACCCCTTGCCTGCCGCCGTCTTCTTGCGGCGATCTACGGATCGCCTCGGCGCCTCCAAGCGCGGTGCAGCTCGTCCGAGCCCCAGACGACGAACGGAAAGCAGGCGAGGATCGCGAGTTGCCAGAGCTCGAGACCGGCGGTGTGGAAGACCGCCTGCACGGGCGGCAGGTAGATGATCGCGGCGGCGAAGCAGAGCTCGAAGGCGGCGCCGCGCAGCAGGTGGCGGTTGGAGAGGACGCCGATCTGCCGCAGCGAGGCCGTGGTCGTGCGACAGGCGAAGCCCGCGCCGATCTGGCCGGCGACGATCCCGGCCCAGGCCATCGTGGTCGCCTGCAGGTAGGCGTGATGGAGCGGCGTCCCGTCGCCGGTCGGAGCGCCCCAGCTCCATCCGGCCGCGAGGAGGACGACGAAGAAGCCGGCCATCGCCAGCACCGCCTCGATCACTCCCATCCGCAACCAGGCGCGGGCCAGCATCGAGCGCTGGATGATCCCCGACTTGCGCGGTCGCGGCGGCCGCTCCATGATCCCCGGCTCGCCCGGCTCACGCCCGAGGGCGAGCGCCGGGACGGTGTCGGTGCCGAGGTCGATCGCGAGGATCTGAAGCGGCAGCAGCGGCAGCGGGATGCTGCCGCCGGAGAGCACGAAGACCGCGAAGGGGATCGACTCGGCAGGCGCGTGGGTGAAGATGTAGGTGATGAACTTGCGCAGGTTGTCGTAGACGGTCCGTCCCTCTTCGACCGCCGCGACGATCGAGGCGAAATTGTCGTCGGTGAGGACCATCGTCGCCGCCTCGCGGGCCACGTCGGTCCCCGAGGCGCCCATCGCGACACCGATGTCGGCGCGCCGCAGGGCGGGTGCGTCGTTGACCCCGTCGCCGGTCATCGCCACCGTGTGGCCCTCGGCCCGCAGCGCGTCGACCAGGTGGAGCTTCGTCTCCGGGTTCGACCGGGCGACGATCAGCTCCTCGGTCGTATCCAGGAAGGCGTCGAGCGCGTCCTGCTGCTGTGCTTCGATCTCGGCGCCGGAGACGACGGTCGGGTGCGGGCCGACGATCCCGGCCTCTTGCGCGATCGCCTTCGCCGTCAGCCCGTCGTCGCCGGTGACGAGGACGATCCGGATCCTGGCCGCGCGGCATTGCGCGACGGCGTCGGCCACCTCCGGCCGGAGCGGATCCTCGAGGGCGGCGAGGCCGAGAAAGGTCAACCCCGACTCGGCGGTCTCGCGGCTCTCCTCGGCGGCGTCCGGTTCCGCCGCCCGTTGCGCAAAGGCGAACATCCGCAGCCCGCTCTTGGCGTATGCGCCGAACGCCGCCTCGATCTCCTCGCGATCGTGATCGCCGATCGGCCGGGTCCCTTCGGGCGTGGCGACCCTCGCACAGCGCTCGAGCAGCTCGAGCGGGGCGCCCTTGCTGTGCCACGTGAGGTTGCCGTCAGGGTCGGCATCGAGGGTGGTCATCCGCTTCACGTGCGGATCGAAGGGGAACACCTTGCGCCGGCCGCGTTCGCGCTGGGCGACGGCGTCCTCGACCTCGGCACCGAGGGCATGGGCAGCTTCCAGCAGGGCGCTCTCGCTGGGATCGCCGTGTCTCTGCGGACGGCCGTCGACGAACAGGAGCGTCGCGTTGTTGCAGAGGACCGCGCTCCGGGCGAGGGCCGCGAACGGTTCCGCTCCGGCGCTCGCCGTCCCGCCGGGCCCGACCATCACCTCCTGCCCCGCCGCCCAGACCAACCGCGCGGCCATCTTTCCCGCGGTCAGGGTGCCGGTCTTGTCGGTGCAGATCACGTCGGTGGAGCCGAGCGTCTCGACCGCGGTCAGCCGCTTCACCAGGGCGCGTCGCCTCGCCATCCGCCGCACCGCCCCCGCCAGGGACAGCGTGATGATCGGCAGCAGGCCCTCGGGCACGTTGCCGACCAGGAGGCCGATCGCGGCGGTCAGGGCGAAACTGATCGAGAGCCCGGCGAGGCCGATCCCGGCGAAGAAGAAGAGGATCCCCGAGGCGACTGCGATCGCCGCGATCAGCCAGGCGGCGCGGTTGACCTGTTCCTGCAGCGGGCTGACCTCGGCTTTGACCCGCTGGGTCAGCGCCGCGATGCGACCGAGCTGCGTGAGCATCGCGGTCGCCGTCACCTCCGCCTCGGCGTCCCCCTGGGTGCAGAGGCTGCCGGCGAAGACGAGGTCGCGCGCCTGCAACGGAGCGGCTTGCGATCCGCCTCCGACCCCTGCTTCGCGCGCAACCGGCTGCGGCTCGCCGGTGAGCGCCGACATGTCGACTTCGACGACTCCGTCGAGCAGGCGGGCGTCGGCGGCGATGCGGTCCCCCTCGCCGAGCAGGATCACGTCGCCGGGGACCAGCAGCGGTGCCTCCACCTCGCTTACCGCCCCGTCACGCCGCACCCGGACGAGCTGCGGCAAGAGCTGGCTCAAGGCCTCGGTCGCGCGCTCCGCCTGGGCCTCCTGCATGAAGGCCAGCAGCGCGTTCAGGACGATGACCGCGACGATCGCTGCGGCCAGCGTCACGTTTCCGGCAGGCACCGCCAGGGCGGCCGCGGCCCAGAGCAGCAGCGCCAGCGGGTGCAGGAACTGGCGCGCAAGCTGCTTTCCCCTGCCTTCGCCGCGCTCCCGGGTGACCTCGTTGCGGCCGTGTTGAACCAGGCGCCGTTCGGCCTCCCGCGTGCTGAGCCCGGGAGGGTGGGGGTGCGCCGGCGCGCCGAGTCGGCTCGCCGGCCCCGCCGAGGGGGCGGCGGGCATCTGGTCGCCGACCACCCCCATCGTCCCTCAGGTCCTTCGCGTCCTTCGTGATTCCACGTTGCGGCCCACCCCGGTCAGGGGACCTCGGCCGGGCGCGGCGCCTCCGCCGGGGTGAGGAGAGCGGCGCCGTTCGCGCCCTCCGGCGCCACCGGGAAGCCTTCCCGGTGGCGCTGCCAGCGCACGAAGACGTAGACCGGGATCCCCGCCAGGAGCAGCACGAACCCCTTGGCGATGATGTCCTTCCCCGAGCCGGTGATCGCCCAGACGGAGTAGGCGAAGGCGAGGGACGCGATCACCGTGTCGCGGACGAACTTCTTCTTCTCGAACAGTTCCGGCTCGGTGATGTAGAGGTAGGCCTGCGCCGCCGCCGAGTAGGCGTAGGGGATCAGCGTGGTCAGCGTCGCCAGCAGCAGCACGAAGGTGAAGGCGTCGACCAGGCCCTTGGTGTAGTTCATCAGCATCAGGCCGGAGACCAGCACCGAGGAGACGACCAGGCCGAAGACCGGCGTGCGCCGCTTGCCCTCGACGTGCGCGAACCACTTCGGGAAGATCCCGTCTTCGGCGGCCGCCAGCGGCACCCGCGCGGTCAGCATGGTCCAGCCGTTCAGGCAGCCGAAGGTGGCGACCAGGGCGACCAGCGCGATCACCTTGTCCCAGCTGCCGCCGAAGGCGGTGCCGGCGGCGAGTGCGAACGGGCTCGAGGAGGTGGCCAGCTCCCCGCGCGGGACGATCCCCATGATTGCGACCGTGCCGAGGATGTAGACGACCGTCGTCACCAGCGTCCCGTACATCGTCGCCCGCGGGATGTTGCGCTTCGGGTCCTTCACCTCCTCGGCCACGACCGTGGCGGACTCGAGGCCGATGAACGCCCACAGGGTCAGCGGCGCGGCGGCGGAGATCGCGCTCCAGGTCCCCTGCGGCGCAAACGGCGTGTAGTTCGACCCGTGGACGAAGAAGAGGCCGACGACGGCGATCGCCGCCAGCGGCACGAACTTCAGCACGGTGGTGATCCCCTGCAGCCAGGCGCCTTCGCGGACGCCGAGGATGTTGACCACGGTCAGCAGCCAGATCAGCGCGATGCCGACCAGCGCGGCGAGCAGGTTGTTCGTCCCCAACTGCGGCCAGAAGACGGCGAGGTAGCCGACGAAGGCGACGGCGATCGCCGCGTTGCCGGCCCAGGCCGCGATCCAGTATCCCCAGGCGGTCTGGAAGCCGACGAAGTCGCCGAAGGCCCGGCGCGCGTAGGCGTAGGGCCCGCCGGTGCGGGGGAACGCGCCGCCGAGCCGGGCGAAGACGAAGGCGAGCAACAGCGCGCCCACCCCGGTGAAGACCCAGGCGACGATCGAGACCGGACCCGCGGCGGCGGCGAGCGCGGAGGGCAGCAGGAAGATCCCCGAGCCGATCATGTTGCCGATCACGAGCGCCGTGGCCAGCCACAGCCCGATCTCTCGTTTCAGGCGGGGCTTCTCCACTCCTCCGTCGCCGCTCGACGAAAGGTGTCCATCGGTCATCGCGGTCGCGACCGGTGCGGTCTCAGGCATCAACTCCTCCAGTCAGGTCTCGAGCGCGGGCGCAGATCAGGTTCATGGGCGGATCCTCACGCCACCTGGCGCCGCGGCCATCCGCCATTGACCGCACCTCCTTGCGCGGCTCAGCCGCAGCCCGGCACCCGCTCCGCTGTCACGATTGGTCCACCCATGAGCCCACCGGCATGCCGTGAGTGATCTCCTTCGCATCCCTGCGCTGATCGCGCTGGTCGCCGCAAACGCCTTCTTCGTGATCGGCGAATACCGGTGATCACCGCGCGAGCTCGCCCCCAAGGAGCTGACGCTCGACCGGGCCGAGTCGCTCGCGGTCCGCGTCGCCCCGGCGAATCGCCTTCCAGGAGGAGCTCCTCCACAACGTCTTCGAGTTCTCCAACAAGGAGGCGGCAGACGCGATGGTCCCGGCCCCGTTGGTGATCTGGCTCGACGCCGACCTCGAGGCCGGCGCGGCGATCGACCGGATCCTCGAATCCGACGCATCGCGGTCGAGCTCCCCGTCGACCGCCGTTGAGCAGTCGGGACCAGCGGCAGCCACCGTCCCTTTCTCCCGCGGCTCGATGCGGAGGCGCGTGGTTGGGTTGAGGCGGACGCTCAGACCCGCAACGCGCGTAGGGCGTTGAGGATCACCGCCAGGTCGATCCCCTCCTGCAGCAGGGCGCCGGAGAGCGGCGGCAGGTAGCCGAACGCGGCCACACTCATCGCCGCCAGGCTGAGGCCCATCCCCACCACGACGCTCTGCCGGGCGATCCGCAGGGCGCCGCGACCGGCGTGGACCGCGTCGGCCACCCGGTCTACCCGGTCGACCGTGATCACCGCGTCGGCGGTCTCCGAGGACACCGTCGCCCCCGCTGCACCCATCGCCACGCCGACGTCGGCCAGCGCCAGGGCAGGAGCGTCGTTCACCCCGTCTCCGACCATCATCACCGGCCCCTGCCCGGCGCCCTCACGCAGTCGCCTGATCACTTCCAGCTTGTCCTGCGGCGACTGCTCGGCGTAGACGCGGTCGACACCCAGTTCGCGACCGATCCGCTCGGCCACCGAGCGACGGTCGCCGGAGACCATCGCCACCTGCCGTACCCCCTCCGCGCGCAGTCGTCCAACGATGCCGGCGGCGTCGGGGCGCAGGTCGTCGGCCATCACGATCACCCCGGCCAGCTCACCGTCCACCCCGACCATCACCCGCGCCTCGCCCGAGCCATGGCCGGCGATGATCGACGCGGCCTCCAACTGTGACCGGGGGATGCCCTGATCGACGAGGAAATCGCGGCTCCCGACCGCTACGCGGCGCCCGCCAACCGTCCCGGCGATGCCCTGGCCCGGATCCTCCGCCACCTCACGGGGCTCCGCGAGGGTCAGGTCGGCCTCCTGGGCGGCCTCGCCCAGCGCGGCGCCGAGGACGTGGGCCGACATGCTGTCGACCGACGCCGCGAGGGCGAGTATCTCGGCGCGACCGAGGCCGCCCCGGGGCACGACCTCGCGCACCTTCGGCGTCCCGACCGTCAACGTGCCGGTCTTGTCGAAGAGCACCGTGCGCACCTGACCGAGCGTCTCGATCGCGCCCGTGCCCTTGACGATCACCCCCGCCCGCGCCGCGCGCGAGAGCCCCGAGACGAGGGCGATCGGCGCCGCCAGGATCAGCGGGCAGGGCGTCGCCACGACGACGACCGCGAGGCCGCGCACCGCATCGCCGCTGATCGCCCAGGCGAGGCCCGCGATCAGGAGCGTCGCGGGCAGGAAGAAGCCGGCGTAGCGGTCGGCGGTTCGCACCAGCGGAGCGCGCTCGGCCTCGGCCTGGGAGACGAGGCGGACCAGCGCCGCGTAGGCGCTTTCCGCCGCCGGCCGAGAGGCACGCACCTCGAACGGCGCGCCGGCGTTCGCCGTCCCGCTGAGGACCGACATCCCGCTCGAGAGGTCCACCGGCAACGGCTCCCCGGTCAGCGTGCTGGTGTCGATGGACGCCTGGCCTGAGACCAGCGTCCCGTCGACCGGGACCACCTCGCCGGTGCGGACCACGGCGACGTCGCCGACCCCCACCTCCTCGATCGGGATGTCGCGAAGCTCGCCGTCGACCCGGATCCGCGCCCGCTTCGGCGCCCGTTCGACCAGTCCCGTCAGCTCCCGACGCGCCCGCGTCGAGGCGACTTCCTCGAGTGCCAGGCCGCCGGAGAACATCAGCCCGATCACCACCCCGGCGAGCAATTCGCCGAGCGCGAGCGAGCCGACCATCGCCACCAAGGCGATCGTGTCGACGCCCATGTGGTGTTTGACCAGCACGGTCCGCCCCACTTCGACCGCCAGCTCGGCGGCGAGGAAGACGAGGACGATCCGCCAGATCGCATCCGCGATGCCCGGCTCCCCGAGGAGATGGAACGCTCCCCCGGAGGCGATCGCGCCGAGGGCGACCGCGGCGAGGATGCGGGCGCGGTGTTCGAGGAGCCATCGCACGACTCGAATGGTCGCCGAGGAGGGGGCGGCGGAGATCCGTAATCCACCGCTCGATCCTCCCGGGCGAATGCGGGCCCGACTCGACTCGCCCATGGTGAGGAAGTCGGCCAGCTCTGGGTCGGGTGCCACTCGTCGGTGAGGCCGTTGTAGACGGGGACGCCGGCCTTCGCCGCGAGCTCCTCGACCGCGGGGTGGGCGGCACCGCGGAACTCGATCGCGTCGTACATCCGGCCCAGCACCTGCGCCGTGTCGGCGACCGACTCCTTGTGGCCGAGCTGAGAGCCGGACGGATCGAGGTAGGTGACGTGGGCGCCCTGGTCGTGGGCGGCGACCTCGAAGGCGGAGCGGGTCCGGGTCGAGGACTTCTCGAAGACCAGGGCGATCTCCTTGCCGCCCAGCCGCGGCACCTCGTTGCCCGCGTACTTGGCGGTCTTCAGGGCGGCGGCCAGGCGCAGGAGGAAGGCCAGATCGCCCGCCGAGAAGTCGAGCTCCTTGAGGAAGCTGCGGTTGCGGAGGCTGTATATCGCCGCGCCCTCAGTAGGCCGCGTCGCGCTCGACCGGGCAGCTCAGGCAGTGGGCGCCGCCGCGGCCACGGCTGAGCTCGAAGCCGGAGACCGTGATCACCTCGATGCCGGCCTTCCGCATGCGGGTGTTGGCGTCGACGTTGCGGTCGTAGCCGATCACCACGCCCGGCTCCAGGCAGAGGACGTTGGTGCCGTCGTCCCACTGCTCGCGTTCGCTCTCGAACGGGTCCTCGCCGGTGGTGATCACCTGCATGTCGCTCAGCTCAAGAGCGAACTTGAGCGCGTCGACGACGCCGCCGCCGAACGGCTCGACCAGCGGCAGCTCGGGGTCGTCGCCGGGGCGGATCGACCAGACCCGGGCGTCCTCGACGACGTCCGGGAACATCGTCACGGCTTCGTGGTCGATCATCGTCATCACCGTGTCGAGGTGCATGTAGGAGCGCCGCTGCGGCAGCCTCACGGCGAGCACCAGCCGCGCCGAACCCGCCTTGAAGAGCTCCCGCGCGATCAGCGTCACCGACTGCGGTGCGGTCCGCTCGCCCATCCCGATCATCACCGCGCCCTTGCCGAGCGGCATCACGTCGCCGCCCTCGACCGTCGCCCGTCCCCAGTCCTGCTCGACGTCGCCGTGCCAGATGTGGAAGTCCGACTCGGCGACGAAGGTCGGATGCCAGCGGTAGATCGCCTGCATGAAGGCGGTCTCGCCGCGGCGGGCCGGCTTCGCCATCGGGTTGAGCGTGACGCCGTCGTAGATCCAGGCCGAGCAGTCGCGCTGGAAGATGAAGTTCGGCAGCGGCGGCAACAGCATGTCGGTGGCCGAGTTGGAGTCGTACGTGAGTCCCTCGCCCTCGGTCACGTCCTCCTTGGTCAGCCCGCCGATCAGGTACTCGGCGACCTCCTTGGTCGGCGCGCTCTCGGCCCACTCGCGCCGCGTCCGCGCCAGGTAGACGCCGACCTGGCGCTCGGCGAGCACCCGGTCGAGCAGCCAGTTGCGCGCCTCGGGGACCTCGAGGGTCTCCGCGAGCAGGTCCTTCACCTCGAGTACCTCGACGCCGCGTTCGCGCATCGCGTCGCAGAACACCTGGTGCTCCTCGCGCGCCCGTTTGACCCAGATCACGTCGTCGAACAGGAGGTCGGCGGCGTTCGACGGGGTGAGGCGGTCGTGCTCGAGGCCCGGCCCGTGCACGAGCACGCGGCGCAGCTTCCCGACCTCCGAGTCGACGTGAAATGACATCAGGGTCTCCCTTCCTTCGGTGCGAGGTTCATTCGATCAGCGCCGCACCGGCCAGGAAGGCCGCGGTGACGACGAAGAGGATCCCCATCAGCGGCGCGATGAAGCGGATGTAGCGGTTGTAGCCGACCTTTGCCAAGGCGATGCCGCCCATGACGACGCCGCTGGTCGGGGTGATCAGGTTGATCCAGCCCGACGCCGCGTTCCAGCCGGTGATCACCAGCGAGCGGCTGACGTCGGCGAAGTCCCCGAGCGGCGCCAGGATCGGCATCGCCAGGGTCGCGTGGCCCGAGGTGGACGGGATCAGGAAGGCCAGTGGCAGGTTCACCAGGAAGATCAGCGGCGCGAAGATCGCCTTCGAGGTCCCGCTGGCGACGCTCTCCATCGCGTGCAACACGGTGTCGGTGATCGCGTTGTTGTGCATGATCACGGTGCGGCCGGGATCAGGAAGATCGCGATCATCTGCTTCCAGCGCGGGGGCGAGGATGTCGGCGGCACCGTGCGACATCGTGTCGGTGATCCGCTTCTCGCCGAGGCCGCCGAGGATCCCGAGCAGCACCGCGGCGACGATGAACAGGACCGTCAGTTGCGGGAACCACCAGTCGAGCTCCCACGAGTACGGTTCCGCGCCGCTGCCGGAGAAGATTTCCGCCCACGGGATGATCGAGAAGATCATGAAGGCGAAGGTGAGGACGACCCCCGCGATCACCAGCTTGTGGCGGCCGGTGAGGGCGGGCGGCTCGGACTCCGTCGCCGTGGCTTCCGCCCGCTCGCGGTCGCCCGGCTGGAAGCCGACCAGCGACCGCCCCGGCTCAGCCAGGACCCGGTGGGCGTAGCGGGCCACGTAGGCGATCGCGATCGCCGTCAGCACCGCCCACATCAGCACCCGCAGGCCGATCCCGTCGCCGATCGAGACGTCGGCGAAGCCGGAGGCGATCCCGATCGAGAAGGGGTTGACGGTCGAGCCCATCACGCCGATCCCGGCGCCGATCATGATCACCCCGACGGCGACCATGCGGTCGTAGCCGAGCGCCAGCATCAGCGGCACGATCAGGCCGTAGAAGCCGAGCGTCTCTTCCGACATCCCCTCGACGCTGCCGAGGATCGAGAAGACGACCATGATCGCGACGATCAGGAGCCAGCCGCGGTCGCGTACCCGGTAGGCGAGCCGGGCGATGCCGCGGTCGAGCG
>ERZ778021.1431-NODE-1431-length-28263-cov-5.540981_pt1 | contig 28263 bp, 28 predicted proteins | sample MGYA00375751_ERZ778021 | MGnify/ENA primary metagenome ERZ778021 (study PRJEB29350, sample SAMN05389814) | bioreactor metagenome | isolation source: Thiocyanate stock bioreactor | place: South Africa: University of Cape Town | collected 2013-08-29 ... | reverse complement strand
CCAAGCCCGACAGCACCTCGATGCAGTCGCCCTCGAGAAGCCGAGGCTTCGGCCTGCTCCCACCCGTCGCACAACCCTCGCCTCGCCGCCGTCCACCCGCGGGACGTCGATCTTTACTCGTGGCCGTCACCTTCTGCCCTCCTCTTCTCGATTGCCAAGCCAGTCGACCGCCCGTCCCTGGTCGCGGAGCGAGCGGAAGATCGGTGCGGCGGGGCCTCGCGAGACCAGCTCCTCCAGAAGGCAGACGCGGATCTCCACCTCCGGGGTCCGGGTCAGCTGAGGTTCCGCACGAAGAAGGGCAAGGGCGGTGTCGCGGCGGCGCCTCAGCACCTCGCGGCCTCCCCCGGCGAGCACGCAGACGACACTCGGGAAGGTCGGGTAGCGCGAGCGCCAGACCGGCTCCATCTCCTCTCCGACCGCCCTGAAGAGCTCGGCATAGCGGGCGAGCTCGGCGGCCATCGTGTCGACCGGCAGGGTCGCCCGGTCCAGCTCGAGGAAGCGCTGCTCGACGAACACCTTCCCGGCCGCGCTCCTTATATAGGTGAGCAGAGCGTCGGAGATGACCGAGCGCGAGCGACGCCGGCGGGCGCCGTCGACGACGAAGGGGTGGGCGACCTCGTTGCGCCAGGCCAGCGGACCGAAGTCGTCCCCCTCGCGCCGGGCCGCCCGGAGGAAGCTGATCGCGGCGTCGTTGACGGCGACCGTGTGCGCCTGCAGAGGACCGACGACCTCGGCCGCCTCGAAGACGCGCGGCATCCGCGGCAGCGCCCCGATCTCGACCGCGGTCCTGGCGCCGGCCTCGGTCGCGAACCAGAGCCGCTGCGGCGAGCCGCCCGCCGTGCGCACGTGGTCGATCAGCCCGGCGGCCGCGATCCGCCCCAGGACCCGCCGACACCACCTGGCCCCCGTGCCCGGCATGTGCATCTCACCGATCTGCTCCCTGGAGAGAGCCCGGTGGGCGGCGATCGAGGCGACGATCTCGATCGCCGCGGCCGGAAGGCCGCCTTCGTGCCCTCGTGCTTCGCGGGCGCCGGTCACGAGGACTCCACCTCCACCTCGAAGCCGCCGCTCGGCGCCGGCCGGCGAGCCTCGTGCTCCTCGCCGGGCCGGCGCGTGCGTGCCCGGCCTCCCTCCTGTCGGGCGGCCCCTCGACGATGCGAGCGGAGCGCCTGCCCGATCCGCCCGTCGAGCGTCTCCCGCTCGGCCAGCACCTCCGAGCCGCGGCGGCGCCTGCCCGAGCACTCCATCGCGGCCTCGAGTCGCTCGCGTCCGCCCGCCGGCGCCGGCCCGAGCGCGTCCTCGACCCGCACCCCGCCGAGCGCGAAAGGCCGCGACAGCTCGCCGTGGTGGGTGACCTGGCCGACGAAGCGGTAGCGAGGAAGGCGGGTGATCGCCTCCGGGCGAGGTTCCCCGGCCCACTCTTTGGTGACCAGACCCGCGGCCTTCGCGTTCAGCGCCGAGACCAGCATGTGGGTGCGGTTCGTCGTCAGCGAGTTGAGCGTCTCGGGCCGCAGGCGCTCCGGGTTCTGGTTGATGAAGATGCCGCGGACCCCGAACTTCGCCCCCTGCTCGGGGATCGCGGTCATCGTCTCCGAGTCGTAGCTCTGGGCCTCGTCGAGGACCGGCCAGAAGAGGCGCCGATCTCCCGGGGCGAGCTCACCGCGCGAGCGGGCGCTGTAGTAGGTGTCGAAGAGGGCGAGGTTGGCCGTGAGACGCTCCCGCGTGCCGCCGTGGCCCGAGCAGAAGAGCACGATCAACCCGAGGTCCATCGCCTCGCGCAGACTGAAGGTGCCGCGGCTCGCCCCGAGGAGCGCGGTCATCCTCGGCGACGCGCCGACCCGGTCGACGAGATTGGTCAGCGGGGTGACCGCCTCGTCGGAGAGGCGAGGGAAGCGCTCACGCCAGAACCCCTGCGAGGAGGCCGGCAGGAAGGGCAAGACCGACTCGCGCCACGCGTCGTCGGTGAGCAGGGTCGGGATCTGGAAGATCGTCGGCGCAAGCTCCGGCGGCAGCATCTTCGCGATTGCGGCGAGCGCCGAGGTGGTCTGGGTGATCAGGTTGATCGCCCGGGTCGAGCGCTCCCCCCACCCCATCGCCGTGGCGAAGGCGTCGACGACGACCTCGACCCGTGCAGCGGAGTCGGCTCCTCCCAGCTCGAAGAGGTTCCAGCAGGGCTGGTCCTCGCCGCCACCCGGTCCGAGGTCGACCTCTACCACCCGCTCGGCGACACCGGCCTCGCCGAGGTAGGGCTTGATCCGCTCCAGGGCGTCGCCATGCGGGTCGAGGAAGAGCCCGCCGTGACCTGAGCGGGCAAGGTGGGTGAACATCGTGATCGCGGCCTCCGTCTTGCCCCAGCGCGAGCGGCCGGCGACGTAGGTGAAGAAGGTCTCCTCGACACGCACGCCGACGATCCGCTCGCCACACTCGTCGGCCACCCGGCCGATCGGGATCAGGTCGCCGCGCTCGGGGGTGAACTCGGGCAGGTCCGGAGGCGGCGCGAGGAGCGTGCCGGAGCGAAGGACGTTTTCGGCCCGGCAGTTCACCGTCGGCGGCTTCAGCAGGCCAGCGATCTCGACGGTGGTGAGGACGCTCCTGCGCGAGGGACGGAAGAGGCCGGTGTCGATCCGGCGGCCGAAGGCTCGGCGGCGCCCCGGCAGATCGGCGCCGAGGAAGGCCAGGCCGGCGATGTGGACGCCCGAGGCCCGAAGCCAGTTCCGATCCGAGAACGGACCGAAGGCTGCCAGGAGGCCCCGCATCATCCCCTCGGCGCGCCGCCGCTCCCCTGCCCTGGCGCGGAGGAGGATCTGCGCCTCGAAGAGCGGGGCGCCGCCACGCAGCTTGACGTCGAGGCCGCGGCCCAGGTCCCGTCGCTCGGCCATCTCCCCAGGGTCGCTCCGGCGGCCCGACCGCCCGCCGCCGAGGCCGCTCGCCAGCTCGACCGTCTGGCCGCGACGGGTCGCCTGCCTGCGCATCCACCAGCGGCACCAGGAGACCCGCAGTCCGCCGATCGGGAGAAGGTCGATGCAGACGTCGGCCTGCTCGCCCTCGCCTCTGTCGACGCCGGCGAGCGCCGCCGCGAAGGGCGAGAGCGGATCGGGGTCGAGCGGCAGCCGGGCTAGGGGCTCGACATAAGGCTGCGCGAGCACAAGCTCGGTTCGCAGCACGGCCCCCTCGCCCGACGGCGCCGACCCGCCGAGCACCTCCTCGGGGTCGCGCAGCTCGACCCCGAGGAAGGACCGCAGGGCGCCCCGGACCATCGACAGGTCGCGCTCGGGGACCTCGAGGAGGTAGACCAGGCGGCCGTCGCCGTCGTTCGTCAGTCGGATGCGGACCGCGGCCGCCCGGCGGTCCCACCAGCCGCCGATCCGACGGCCGGAGCGCGAGAGCTGGGCCGCGAAGCTGACGATGGAGTCGGGGGTCGCGTCGAACTCGTCTGCGGGGACCACCGCGACCGACCGCCGCGAGGCGAGCGTGCGGCGGGTGACGATATGGCGTTGCCTAGCCAGCGCGGAGGCGATCAGGATGGACCCGATTGCGATGGCGATCGTCGACGCGCGAGGCTGGATTTTCGATAGCCGGCCAGGGTCGAGGCGATCGACGAGGCGGATCAGCGCGTAGCCGGCCACGCAGGCGAGGAGCGCGACCAGCGACCTTGGATCATCACCGCCTCGACCACGCCGATTCACGACTCGGCCTCGAGGTCAGGGTTTGATCTAGCCGTTTTCGATCGGGCGCGATCCGGCCTGCGGTGCGGGTTGTCGCGCTCTTCGCCGATCTCCCGCCGGGCCGGCGGGCGGGCGCCCGGACGGGCCCCGCGGCGGGCCGGCGGGCGGACGTCGGAGGCCTCTCCCTCGAAGAGCGGGACGTAGGCCTCGCCGCGGTCGTGGAAGCGCCGGAGGAATTCCAGCCACCCGTGACGCGCCGCCGCCTTGGTCGCCGCGCCGACCCGCAAGACGGCCCGCGTGCCCCTGGCGCCGACGAGGTCGATCGACACCCCGCCCCCCTCGAACGGGACATGCTGGAGGGCGCGATGATCGGCCAGCTCGGCGGCGGCGCGCCGGTGGGCCGCCGACCCGGGACGGTCCTGGGGGTCCTGAGGCGGCATGTCCGACGGGCCGGGTGCCGGGACCGAAGGCGATCGGTCGGTGGAGGAGGTGGACCTCGTCGCCGCGCCCTCGATCGGTGGGGTCCGGTCGACGCCCGCGAGCGCGATGATGATCGCGAAGCCGATGCCGACGGCAACGGCGAGGACGAGCGCCGCCTGCGCGAGTGCGGGTTCCAGTGGCCGGTCGAGGAGGACCCGGATCCGCTCGATCACCGGGCGGCCCCCACTTCTTCGGTGGCGACGCCCGGGGGCTCCGCGTAGGCGAAGATCGGAGCCGGCTCCCCCTCCAGCTCGGCCAGCGCCGGACTGAACGGACCGACCCTGGAGACGTGGTCGCCGAAGTTCCCGTCGATGGTGACGATCTCACCGCCGAAGACCGATTCGACGATACCGACGTGGTCCATGTCGTTGACTCCGTGGCCGAACATCACCGCGTCGCCCGGCAAAGGGGTCGCCGTCGGCGGCAGGTCCCTCCCGCCGTGTTCTCTGACCCAGGCGTAGAAGGAGCCCGAGTAGGCATAGGGGGCGGTGCCGCCGGCCATCCGGACACCGGCGTGCTGCCAGACCCAGGAGACGAAGAGCGCGCACCATTCGACGCACGGCCCATACTTGGTGCAGTTGGAGCCGGGCGGGAACTCGGCTTCGCCGAGCTGGGACCGGGCGATGCGGACGATCGCGTCGCCGGAGGCCCCGGCGTCCGCCGAGGTCGTCGTCGATTCCCCGCAGGCCGGCCCTTGCGGACCATTCGTCTCGGAGACCTTCTTGCGGTGGCGATGCTTGTGCTGGACCTTGGTGACCACCGGCACGCTTGCTTCGGTCCCGCCGGGGTCCGGGGCGCCTTCTTCGTGGCCGAACCCGAATTCGACGGCCCGCGCCATCACTTCATCGGCGTAGTCGGCGACCCCGTCGGCGCAGGCGCCGTAGTAGTTGCAGGCCGCTTCGTGGTAGGCGTGGAAGGAGCCGCCGGTGGCCGGCGCCCCCATCGTCGTCCGCAGGATCCGCGCCGCCGTGAAGATCGCGTCGGCCGGATCGAAGATGTCCGCCCCGCCGCCGTCGGCGTCGACCTTGTACGTCTCCCAGATCGTCGGCACCGAGGGGTCGGGACTGCATGCCGAGCCACGGACGTAGGCAATCTCCATAACGCCCGCGCACCCCGACGAGTTGAGGCCGCAGTGGCCGTCGAAGCCGCACTCCTGCACGCCGATCGAGGCGAGGAAGGGCCAGGAGATGTCGAACCTCCGCGCCGCCCCCATGAAGATGTGCAGCCTTGCGGGCGGGAACTGCCTCGCGGCGCCGGTCGCCCTGGGTCCCGAGGCGGAGGCGGTCCCACCGCCGACCAGGCACGGAGCCGTGGCGCCGACCAGGCCGGCGACCGCCGCGACCACGACCGCGGCGACCGTCGCCGGCACCATCAGCAATGCAAGCGGCCAGAGCCGACGTCCGGGCGTCGCGCTCATCGGCCTCGACCCTTCTCGTCCTCGTCGCCGCGCGCCGACTTCGGTTTGTCCGACTCGGGCTTCACCGCCCCGGCCCGTTTCGTCTCATTCGCGTCGGCGCGTCTCCTCCGCTGGTCGTCTTTCAGCGCGTCGCCGAGATCCTTCGTCTGGTCCTCACGCGGGGCGGCAGTCGGCCTCGGCGCCGGGGCCGCCGCCGGCCGGGCCGGTCTGGCCGCCTTCGGATTCGCCGACGGCCGTGGCGATGCCTTGACCTCTGCCACCGACCGTGGCTGCCGGGCCTCCGCGGCACTCCCGGCGCCGGCCGCCGCCGGCCGTACAGGACGACCGCCTTTGCGCCCGGCGCCTCGCCACCAACCTCCACGGCCGGCGGCACGGCGCCGCGGCGCGCGGCGCGGCCTGCCCCCACCGTCCCCGTCGGGATGTCGGCCGTCTTGATCGCGGTCCCGCGAGGGAGCCCGATCCGGCCTGTCGGCTGGTCGGCGTCGACCGTGACCGTCGGGATCCTTGGCCCGATCTCCGGGTCGCCTCTCCGGCCGCCATCCGGCGCGGGAACCCTGCTGGCGCCCGTCGCGCTGATCGGCGCCGCCGTCACGTTCACCGTGCTCGACATGCACCCGCTTGCCGCCGACCGGAACCCCCGACGCCCGGACCGGGGCGACCGGCTCGCGGCCGCCATCGCGACCCCGGCCTCGACCAAGGAAGGTGCCGCCGGCCCAGGCGAGACCGCGCCCCGCTCCACGCCCGACCCTTGCAGCCGGCTGGACGAGGGTCCGGTTTCCTACCCGCGCTCCGGCATATAGGGCGAGCAGGCTCAGGGCCCGGTCGCGGCCGGGCGCACCGGGCCCGGTCACCGCGCCCACAAGGCCGTCGGTCAGCGACCGCCGGCGCAGGAACACCGTCCAGAAGAAGGCGCACTGCAGGCCGAAGGAGAAGAGCCAGCCCAACTCCGAGGTCGCCTCGGAGATCGCCGCGCAGACGGCCAGCAGGATCGCGAGGATCAGCGAGTAGGCCGCCTTCCGCAGCAGCAGGCCCGCCATCTTCGCCAGCCAGCCCTTGAAGAACTGATGCCCGCGCCCGGGGACCACCGCCGCCACCAGCGCGACCGGCGCGAAGGCGAGCATGAGCAGCAGCTCAACCTGGGCGATGATGACCCCGAGCGAGAGTCCGCCGAGCAGGAAGAAGGCGCCCAGCTCGGCGAGCAGGATCACGAAGCCGACGAGCAGGCGCTGGTACTGGCCGCCCTTTTCCATCGACGCCGCGGCGGGTTCGTCCTGCGGCCCCAGTTCGTAGGAGCCGTTTTCCTTGCCCGGGTCGGAGTCGGGCAGCTTCGAGGTGTCGCCGTCTTCGAGGGCTTCGATCTCGCCCTTTCGTTCCTTGGAGCCCGGGGGCATCCGCAGGAAGTGCGGCCCGTACTTCTTCAGGTTGTTGATGCAGGTCTTGCCCCCGGTGGTGACCGTCTGGCCCGATTCGAGACCTCGCGCCGCCGACGGTGCGATCGGCTGGACGGAGACGGATTCCGGTTCGTCGCCTTCGGACCCCGATTTCACGCAGTGCTCGAGCCCGCCGAACTCGAGGACGGCCCACGGCTGGGCGACGAGGAGACCGAAGAGCTGGTCGGCGCCCGCTTCCTTGGCTTCGGCCTGACTGGTCGGCTCGCCGTCCTTGGCGATCGAGAGGAACGCCCCCGACATCTCGTTCGTCAGGTGCGAGGCGGCGCCGATCGTCTGGCCCGGCTGGAGCACGAAGAAGAAGGCGGCGCAGACATATATGAGGGAGAGCGCGAGCTGGGAGGCGGTCTCCGCGTAGCGCCGTTGCACCAGCGCCTTCCACATCGCCCACAGCGCGGCGAAGGAGACGGCCAACACCATCCACGGCCCGCCGAAGGCGGTGTCATAGATGGTCTGGATCGCCCGCGAGACCGGCCCGAGCGCCCCGGCGCCGCCCGTGGCGCCCGACCCGTTGACGAGATCGAGGCTGAAGGCGAAGCCGAAAAGTTCGATCAGGAGGTTGGCGAACCAGGAGGTCCCGAGCCAGATGACGTTCGCGAAGAAGAACGCGATCATCGGCAGGAAGCCCGAGACGTCGACCCCGGAGAGGACCCCCGCCGAGATCATCGAGAAGTTCTCGTCGAGTTCGTAGGCGCCGAGGGTCCAGTCGCCCTTCAGCCCGGCCAGCGACCGGCCGGGGCCGACGTTCGCCCACACGTCGGCGTGGGCCAGCGGTGCCAGGAGCCAGAACAGCCCGACCGCCAGCGTGCCGGTGAGGATGATCGTCCCGCGGCGACGAGCGAGGATCGCGGCGAGGCCCCTCATGCCTCGACCTCTCGCGGGCGACCCTCGCCGGGGTCGTCGACGTGGTCCCGTCGCCGCGGACCACCACCGCGGCCGGGTCGGCCGCCTTTCTGGTGGTCGCCTCGGGCCCTTCCTGCCTGCCCGTCGGAGACATGGGTCCGCGGAGATCTCCGTCCTGGGGTGGTGTCGAGCTCGGCGAGGAGCCCCGGGTCGGGATCGACCTGCACCTCGCCCCAGCGCCCGTCGAGGTCGCGCTGGAGACCTCGCCCGCGTCGGTATTCGGTGAGCCGCGAGGCGAGCCCGCCCTCCTCGGGATCGAGACCGAACTCCTCCAGCCCGCGGGCGGCGGCGCGCGGGGAGTCCTGGCCGAAGAGGAAGGTGGTCCCGACCAGCTGCGCCAGCTCACCGAGGTCCTCGACCTGTTGGGTCGCCAACAGGACGGTCGCGTTGAACGCCCGGCCGAGCCGGATCAGTTTGTTCAGCAGCGCCCGCCCCTGGGAGGAGGCGAAGAAGACCCATCCCTCGTCGAGCAGGACGATCTTGTGCCGGTCGCGGTCGCCGGAGATCAGCTTCAGAGTCGAGGCGGCAACCAGCGCCAGCGTCGCCACCGACACCCGCTCGCTGCGCGTGTAGGCGGCGCGGTCGGTGCCCGGGTCGGGGAGGTTCAGCCCCGGCATACGGATCGTGATCAGATTCGGGCCCGCCCCTTCGTCGAGAAGTTGCGCGTCGTCGTCGTCGGGACGGGAAAATCCGAGGCGGGCGAGGCCGAAGTCGGCGACGACGTCGAGGGCCTCGGCGGCGTCCTTGGCGCCAGGCGCCTCGGAGCCGTGCATCCGCGCCACGACGTCGTGCAGGCTCCGCTCGTCCTGGCGGACCGCGTCGCGGACCGCCCGGTCGATCGCCACCTCCCAGGAGGAGTGGGGGTCGCGGAGCAGCTCCAACAGGTAGGAAGAGGCGAGTTCCTCACGCAGCTCCGGCAGGCCGATCCGCAGCGGATCGAGTTTGCCTCGATGGACGGGGTCGGCGGAGAGCTCGAGGATCTCGACCTCGTTGTCCTCCAGCCCCGACAACTCCGCGAGCCGGTGGTCGGGCTTCGGGTCGAAGTCGATCACCAGGCTCCCCCGTAGGAGCCCCGCGTGGGCGATCACCTGGGCGGCGATCGTCTTGCCCGAGCCGGGGGTGCCGGAGAAGAGCACCGCCGAGGGACGCGAGTCGCGCGGCGCCTCGGTCGGGTCGAAGCGGACCGGGCGCCCGGCGACCGGGTCGTAGCCGAGATAGACGCCGCCCGGCGAGCCGACCGCGGCGGTCGCGATCGGCACGCTCGCCGCCACCTGCTCGGTGGTCATCTGGCGCCGGTAGTCGGCGATGGCACCCCCGTCGGGACGGGGAAGGTGGTCGAGGAAGAGCGCGTGCTGGAGACCCCGCGGTCGGTGCAGGGCGACCTCGCCGTAGCGCTCGCGGAGCGTCGTTATCCGCGCCTCCAGCGTGTCGGGATCCGGTGCGCCGACGGCGAGGGAGATGGAGGCCCGCAGCATCGGCGGCCGCGCCACCGAGGAGAGGATCGCCTCGTACTCGCGCGCCAGCTCCCGGTCCTCCTCGGCGAGGGCGCCGGGGCCGGTCGGCGATCCCGCGAGCTGCTCCCTATAAGAGTGCTCGACGTCGAGCACCCGGCGGCGCACCTGGGCGAGCGCCTCGCGGTTGCCGATCAGATCGGCATGAAGGACGGCGTCGACGGGCCCAGCCCCTTCGAGCGGCGCGAAGAGGATCTCTGCGGCGCCGGGGAACTCCGCCTCCTCGGCCAGCGAACCGAGACAGAGGAACGCCTGATGGGAGTCCCCCGCCTCCGACTCGACCACCAGCGACGGCGCCCGACCGGGCTCCTCGCGCATCGGCGCGTTGACCGGCTCCCAGAGGTCGGATTCGAGCGGCTCGTAGAGGACCTCCTCCCCCTCGCCGCCCAGGATCAGCGCGTCGGGTTGCCAGTGCCGTTCGAGCTCGGGCTCGCCGAGCCCGCGGACGGCGGCGCGCCGCAGGAGCCACTGGAGGTCCTCGGTGCCTGCGCGTCGCAGCTCGACCACCGACGCCGCCCTGCCGAAGGCGCGTCGCTCGGCCTCGGCGAGCGTCTGCAGCTCGGCGCCCGAGATCGGGCTCGCCGCACCGACACCCGCCAGGTCCTCGAGCCGGCGGCGAGCCCGCCCCAGCGAGCGGAAGGCACCGCCGCCCCGCCGACCCTCGGTGAGAGAGATCGCCAGGTAGATCTCGGGAAGGTGGGAGTCGAGCGAGGCGAGCCGCTCCTGCTGGCCCTCCAGATAGGCCCGCCAGCGACCGCGGTCGGCGTGCTCCCGGTCGGCCAGCCAGGCCAGCTCGGCCGCGTAGCGCTCGGCCGGGTAGGGCCGGGCGATCCGGTAGATCGAGAGGTCCGCCCCGACCACCGAGATCAGCCGCTCGAGCCGGTTCAGGAGGCCCCACTTGTCGGCGATCGAGAGGAACGGATAGGAGCGCGACTCGACCCGGTACAGGCTGGCGGCCTCGCCGCCCGGCCCGATGAGGACGTTCGCCCGCGCGTATCGCAGGGGGAAACGGATCACGGCCGGACCTCCAGGGTCTGGCCTGGCTTCAGCACGACCCGGTGGCGCAGGCGCGAGCGTCGGGTGAAGAGGCCCGGTTCCCGGACCACGAGGTTGCCGCCGCGGAGGCGACGCCTGACCGCCACCGGCTCGACGAAGCCCACCGAGCCGGGCCCCGTGACGCGGGCGTGACGCAGACGGAACCCTCTCGCGTCGGGGGCGATCCAGATCCGCGTGTCGGTTCCCCGACGCGGGCCCGCCGACGGCAACCCTCGGCCGAGCGAGCGCCGCGACGGCGCCAGTCGAAGGCCCGCCCAGGAGAGGGCGAAGCGCTCCGGCCGACGACCGTCCGGGGTCGCCTGGGTGGCGGCGGTCGCCACCGCCATCGGCAGGACGACCAGCCGGAACGGCCAGTCGAGCGCCCCCAGGAAGATCCCGAGGATCAACGTCCCTGCGGCTGCCGCGGTGGCGGCGAGGAGCCCGGCGGTCCTGTCTCCGATCGCGAGGCCGCCTGCTCCGGCCGCCACCGCGGCAGCCGCAGGGACGAAGAGGGAACCCGAGCCCACGGCGAGGACCGCGACGAGCGTGCCGAGCATCCAGCCCAGCCAGCGCAACGGCACCCCGCCGGGGACCGGCAAGGGCCGGCCCTCCACCTGGTGGATCCGACGCTCGGGGGAGAAGATCCGCTGGTAGGAGCGGACCCCGGCAGTGCTGCCGCCACTCACGGCAGCACCTGGTTGGCGATGGCTTTCGCGGCGTCGGCGACCTGGCCGGGCGCGAAGACGAACCAGCCGACGACGATCGCCGCGACGAAGAACATCATCAACTCGGTGAAGCGTCGGTTGACGAGGAAGAACAGCGCGAAGATCGCGACGATGCCCGTGTAGAGCTCGCCGGCGTATTCGCGGAGCAACCCGGAGAGGTTCGAGCCGACCGAGTTGCCCCCGGCCGCGAGCGCCGCGGCGGGCACCAACAGCGTGGCCGCGACGACGATCGCCGCCGTGAGGGCGATGCCTGTCAGCCGCCTCATGCGACCGCCCCCCCGACGCCGGCGACGTACCAGCGGCGATTCCGCTCGACCGCCCGCAGCCGGTAGGTCAGCGGGTAGACGGCGCCGGTCTCCGGGTCGCGGAGCCGGGCGGCCACGACGAGGTCGCGTTCGGGCCCTTCGGCGCCGCCGAGCTGCGAGGCATGACCGACCGAGGCGAGTTCCAGTCCGCCCCCGAGGGGCACGACCATCGATCCCGGCGCTACGAGGTAGGCGAGGTCCGAGGCCTTCCCGGCCGAGACGTAGGCCGGGAGGAACTTCTCCACCAGTTCGCCGATCGCGCCGGCGCCGGATCCGGCGATCGGCCGGGGCCGCTCAGGGTCGGCCCCGGCCGGTGCCGGCACCGCGACGATGGAGGGCGCACCCAGGGCCGCCACCTCGCCCGCCTCCTGACGGACGATCGGGACGGCCAGATCGAGGGTGCGCGCGTCGCGGAGATCGCAGGAGACGGTGAGGAGCCAGCGGCTCGCGCCGACCTTGGTGCTCTTCACCACCTCCGCCTGGGCCACCCCGGCACCTGAGGCGGGCCGCAGTCCGGCGCCGACGTGGGCGCCTTCGGCGAGATAGGCCCGAAGATCGTTCGGGGAGGGGGATTCGAGGTAGGCCCGCGCGAAGCCGACGGCGAGCGCTTCGGCCGCCTGGCCGGGTCCATCCGGTCCGCCGCGGTCGAGCTGCGCCGGGGCGCGTTCGGGCGATTCGAGGATCGCCGCCCCGCCCCGGACCAGCAGGAGTGCGAGGACCGCCCAGAGGGCGACCCGACCGACCGGGCGCAGCGCGGCGCCCAGCGGTCGGGACTCAACCTCCTTTCCTGCTTCTCGTGAAAAACGTGGAAATGACACCTGACCCACACCTCCGTGGTCCTCCGTGTCCGCCTTCGCGGCGGCTGTCGGGAGAACAGAGGCGTGAGGTCAGAGAGTGGTCACAAACGTACTCGTCACCTTTTGTGTCCTACGAGCACGTAAGGGCTGAGGCCGCCAGCCGAACTCGCGGCGAGGCAGGCCTTGACCTCACTGCAGTCACGGCCGGTAGGGAGGTCACGCCCGCGTCACACTCTCCGTACAACACCTTAAGAGCCACGAACAGTCAGTGGAAGTTTGGGCTTGTCGCTACTACGGGCGTCGGTGAGATGTGCGTCCGGCGGCCTGAGAAGCCATTCAGCCTTGCAACCCGTCGGCGAGCTGATGGAGGAGCCAGGGGCCCGTCCAGTCCCGGAGTTCGTAGTGGACCCAGACGCCTTCCCGGCGGCGACTGACGATCCCCGCGCTTCGCAGGATCGAGAGCTGGTGCGAGACGCTCTGCTGGCTGACGGGCAGCAGGGTGGTGAGTGCGCTGACCGTCGATCGGCCGTTGCGCTCGAGCGCATCGATCAGGCGGATCCGAGTCGGATCCGCAAGGACCCGAAGCATCTCGGCGAGGTCGTCGACGTTCTGGATCGCGCGCTCTCTGGCGTTCGGCGCCTCTACCACCGGTGCTGATTGCTGTTTGACCGAGACGGACATCGCTCTTCTGCACAGACAGAGCGGCGAAGGGTGGAACTGGCCCCCCAAGGCCGCCATACGTGCTCAACAGACCAGTGAGTCGGGATCCAGGGCAAAGAAAAGCCGCGTGGGCCCCGGACGAGACCCGCGCGGCAATTTCGAACTTACTCGTCTTCGGCTAGGACAGCCGGAGCTTGACTCCGACAGGCAGAGAGTTGGGATCGCCGGTTCCGATCCGGTCGGCATTGAGGCGCCACAGGCGGTGAACCTCTGCTGCGATTTCCGAGTTGGAGGCCCCGGCCGGCAGATGGCCTTCCGCGATGAACCAGAGACACTCGCCCGGAGCGACGAGGTGTCTCTTCTGGCCTACGAAACTCCCCGGGGCATCGGGTGCCGTCGCCGGGATGACGGCCGGCGGCGATGCTTCGGGCTGCGGCGCGAGCGGGACTTCCGGTGCGGGTTCCGGCTCGCCCACGTTCTGCGGCGAGACCGGAGCGGTCGGATGCTCGTCCTTCTTTGCCGTCACCGGTCCCTGAGGCGCCGGCGCGGTGATCGTTTCGTTCTGGACCACCGCTTCTCCGACGGAGGGAGGAGCGCTCGGGGAGGTTTCGTAGGTCGGCCCCGCCGCTTCCGTCCCGTAGCTCGGCGCCTCGGTGGGCGCCGACGTTTCCGGCGACGGCGGCCGCGCTTTTTCCACCGGGACCACGACTTCGGGTTCCGGGGAAGGTGGCGGTTCCGGCGATGGAGGCGGTGCGACTTCGACCGCTTCTGGCTGGGCTTCTTCGACTTCGGGCGCCGGGGCTTCTTCTTCGATTTCTGATTCTTCCGGCCCGACCGCTTCTTCCGACAGCGTGGTTTCTTCGCCGGCGGGTCCCTGGCCGATGCCGATTTCGAGGCCAGGGAGGGTCCCCGGCGCCGAGGTTCCTTCACCTTCGGTGTCGTGTTCGTGCTTGGCGAGCGCAAGCGGCGGCGCGAGGCTGCCGAAGACGAGTAGAGCTCCCAGTAATGCTGCAGTTGATCTGATCGTCCGCGCCCGGGGGCTGCCCGGCGCGAGGGTCAGTTTTCGCATTTCGGACTCCTTCTTGTTCAGTTCCTCGGATCTACGACACAGCGGTAGGAGTGGGGATCGGCGGCGTTGTCCGGCGTCAGTGCGACGGCGCCGGTGGAGTCGGTCACCAAAAGCGCTTCTACGTGACCGGGTGACGACGCCGATGGATAGACCTGGCTCGTCAGCTCTCCTCCCGCGGAAAGACCAATTTCAGGGTGCGTCAATGCGGCCGTCAGCTCGATATAGGTCGGAAGCCGTCTGCCGAGGCCACTTGGCTGGCCTTCGGTAGCAGCGCATTCCTGGCGCGCAGCACTGAAGTAGGCAGGAGCGTGCGCTTGGGTTTCGATGCAGGTGTCTGCCACTGCGAGCGTGCCTTCAGGGCAACGCACCAGGAAGGCTTCTGCGGTCGCGCCATCGAGACGATCAGCATCGGTGGCGTGGGGAACCTTTGACAGAGTGCCCTCCCTGACCGCGGAGCCCGTCACCGAGTTCTTGTGGAAGTTCCGCGCAGTCAGCGAATGAGCTCGCAGGTCCTTCCCCGTCAGCTTCGCCGCGGCATAGGAGGTGCCGCCGATGGCGACGAACACCGCGATCGTCGCCATCACGTTCGCGTAGGAGAGGTGCGGGCGTAGTCGAGCCTTCATTAGCGATCTCCTTCTGCTTGGTTTAAGCCGTCGGACATGGTCTACCTCTAACGGTGACGCCGATCACGTGGCTCTGGCCGGGCTCGAGGGGGAACCCTCCCTCTCCCGGAAGCCGCGCCCGGAACTTGTATTCCTCCTTACCGCAGGTGCGTTTGAAGGGATATTCGATGCTCCAGTGGCCTTCTGGGTCGGTTCGGATCGTGCGGAAGGTCGACCATTCGTGGGTGAGCCGGACTTGCAGCTCGACCAGCTTCCCGGCCGCGGGTAAAGGTCTCCCCTCCACTTCTCCGCTGAACGTGACCGAGCCTCCGTTGAGGACGTGCTTCGGGGTGACCCTGACAGTGCTGGCGGAGTGGACGAGGACTTCGGCGCTCCCTTCGGCGGGGAGGCTGGTCGCGGTCCCGGAGTAGACGAACCGGAGGTGTCGCGAGGATTCCGGAGTGACTTCGTAGGCAAAGCCGCCGTCGGACCCGGTGGTCAGCGTCGCGACCTGGGTTTCGCCCTGCTCTTCGGGGATGGCTTGCCAGACCGCGATCGAGGCGCCTGCCATCGGACTGCCTGATTTGTTGAGTAGATGCCCGGAGAATTGTGCCTTCGAGCCGAATTCGACCGTCGCCTGAAAGCCGGTTTCGCTTACTTCGTGCTTCTTGACGCGCCTCTTGCCGTGGCGATGGACGACCTTGGTCACCACATGATGGGCGAGGACACCAGCGTCGACCGTCGTCGGCACCCGCAGGGGCAGATTGATCTTCATCGGCTGCCCGTCGATCCGACTTTCCGAGCTGGCCTGGTTCCCGGCGTAATCGGTGGCGGTGGCTCGCAGCTGGTATTCGCCGGCGGGCAGGCTCGCGTCGTCGATGCGAGTCACTAGTTCGTCACCTTCGAGCGAGCTGGTCAATGGTTGCCAGACGCCTGAGCCGACCCGGCTCATCTCCATTTCGCCGCCTTGAATGCCGGAGAGCTTGTCGGCGAGATGCACCGCGATCCGCGTCGGGTCCTGCGCGGCGATCGGCTCAAACCCGACTTCCGGCGGTTCAGGATCGAAGCGCAACCGCGCCCCCACCGAAGCGTTCTGCGGCTGGGTGTTTCCGGCCGCGTCCTGGCGCCACATCTGCACTTCCCATTCCCCGGGGCCGGGGACCGCCAGGCCGCCGATCGCTGCCACCGAGGGTCCGTTCGCGGTGCCCGTCTGGCATTCCTGCGTACCCACGCGGCAGATCCGCCAGTGCGCAGCGACGATCGGAGCGCGGTCGCCTTCGTCGGGGTTGACCCAGCCGACAGCGAATGCGTCGTGGTTCCGCCACGCTTCCCCGCCTTCCACGGCGACCGGTACCGCGCCGGGTGGGGTGTTGTCGATCCGCACCGTCACCGGACTGGATTCGGCCTGGTTGCCGGCCGCGTCGGTCGCCTTCAACTGGAGTTGCTGGGTGCCTTCCCCGAGCTTGGTGGTGTCCACGTTGATCGAGCCCGAACCGCTCGGACAGGGGATGCGCTGGGTGTAGTCGCAGGTGTTTTCGTCCGCCTCGGTAGCGACCCCGCTCACCGACCCCTGGACGCTCTTAATGCCGGTGTTGTCGGAGGCTTCGTAGCCGACGCCTTGGGTTCCGGCGGTCCATTCGCCGCCGAGAAATCCTCCCCCGCCGGCCACCGAGACCGACGGCTCGGTGTCGTCGACGACGGTCGCTTCGGAGGTGAAGGTCTGAAGATAGTTCTGGCCTTTGCCCGAGCAGTATTCGGCCTGCGGGGCGCCCATGCACACGACGCGCTGGACCAACTTCGTCGCCCCTCCCAGTTCGTAGAGGGTGGGCCGCGGCCAACTCGCACCTTGGGCAGCCTTCGCGGCCTTCGGGCATTTCTGGTCCGCCATGACGTTGCGGATCTGGTCCGAGCTTCCGTCGGGCCGGACGGCGTAGAGCTGCAACGCATACCGGCAGTCACGCCGATGAGCCTCGCCCGACCACTTGAGGTTCGAGAAGGTCGTTTCCGGCGGCGCTTCGAGGACGAAGGCGGACTGTGAGCCGACCGCGACATGCCCTTCCCGAGGGACGTTCGCCGTGACGAGGCCACGGAGTCCCGGCCCGAGCGGGTTGCAGGCGCGCCGCCACTTCATCCCCCTGGTGGCGAAGTTTTCGAACGCCCCGGAGGAGAATTCGCCGTTGGCCTGGCAGGAGGAGATGGTGAATTCTCCGGCCAGGGCCGGTGAGGGCGAGATCGCGCCGAAGGCGGCCGGGACGAGCGCGACCAGGACGACGGCGATCGACGAGGCGAGTCTGTGGAAGCGGACACGGTGGCTGTGGAACTGCATCTCTCAGGGACCTCCAAATTGCGTTGCTTCGTTCTTCGGCACCGCGGCGGCCTTGGCCGCCGACGACGACGATTCCGATCCGGAAGAGGGAGTGGACGGGGACGACGAGGAGCCGGACGACGACGAGCTCGAGGAGGATTCGACCGCCGGGTATTCCGGTGAGGCGGGTTCGAAGCTCTGTTCGGCCGGCGGCGGGGAGGCTTCTTCGACGACGACTTCTTCGGGTTCGCTCACCGCCGGTTCGACTGCGGGCTGTTCGTGTTCCGTCGGCGACGATTCTTCGTGTGGCTGGGTTTCCGAGGACGTCGACGTCGATGGTTGCGATTCGGTGGCTTCTTCCGCGCCGTAGACGGGGCCGACAACCGGTTCTTCGGCAGGTTCTTCGGCCGCCGGAGGAGCCGCGGGTTCTTCGGCCTTCGGGGGCGTCGGTTCTTTCGCAGCTTCTCCGGAGGTGCCCGAGATGAGGTCCTTTGCCGCCCCGAGTGGGTCGACGCCCGGCTGCGAGCAGATGGTCGCCGCTCCGCCCCCGATGGCGAGACAGCCGGCGACGACCGCCGCCACCGTGCCGGGCCGCGTCCCGATCAGGGGCGTGGGATCCGGGGTCCGGCCGTAGGTCGCCAAGGTAGCCTGCTGCTTTATCTGCGAACCGCCGCCGAGGACGTGGCGCCTCGCCGAGCCGACGGCTTCGCCTACCCGGCCCACCGCCCGCCCCAGTAGACCCGGACGTGCGACTTCGACGGCGACCGGAGGAAGCACCGCCGGGACCCTGTCCTTCCAGGCGGCGAGCTCCTCGGAGAAGGTCGAGCAGCGGCCGCAGTGCTGGAGATGAAGACGGGCCCGGACCTCCTCCCCGGCCGCGGCAAGCCCACAGGTCAGTCGCAACACCAGCGACTCGCCCTCTGCACAACCTCCGCCGGTCCGGCTGGTCAGGACCTCGCGGGCGCTCCGCATCACCTCCTCGAGGGCCTTCTTCACGGCGCGATCACTGAGACCGAGCTGTTCCGCGATCTCCGGCCGCTTCCGCCCTGCGGCCCAGAGCGCGAAGACTCTCCGGCGCGAATCCGAGAGCTTCGATGCCACCTCCTCCACGAGGATCTCGAGCTCGGTCTGCTCCTCGATCTCCATCAACTCGGCAACCGGACCGGGTTGGTCGGATGCCTCGCCTTCGAGCAGAGAGCCGGTCGGATCCGCTGCGATCGTCCTCGTCTGGCCTTCGAGCTCGTGCACCATCTCCCGGTATGCGGCCGTCCGTAGCCAGGCGTACGCGCGAGCAGGCTCGGTGAATCCGGCGGCGTCGGCGTTGCCGAGGAATTTCTGACATGCCGTCTGCACCGCATCCTCGACCTCGTCTGCCAGGCGTCCCGGAAAGCGCTCCGCGAGTTGCCGCCTGAGCATCTGCCCCCGCTGGCGACCCGGCCCGAATTCCTCGAGCAGGAGTGCGGGCTGACGCAGGTCCGGCGCGTGACTGGGAGAGGCCATCACCTCTCCAGAGCGGCGAGGTCCAAAAGTGGCCCCCCTCGTTGACAACCCGAGTCTTCGCAACTTCCTACTCCTTGAAGGACGGCCTCCGATGCGGCCTAAGCATTCAACGATTTCCCACATATGAGAGATTGCAAACCGCTCTGCCCGAGGGAGAACGATTGAGAAATCCTGAGTTTCGAGCTCAGAGCAACTGCCGCTCCCAGATACCTTCGTTGCGTCTCGGGTGAGAGGAAGGCGCCCCGACAGAGCGCCTTGACGACAGCCGCCTCAGCCAGCGACGCCGGGCAGCGACGGATCCGCTTTCCGTGCGGCTTCGTAGCAGCGCTCGTGGAAGCGACGGACGCCGACCTCGTCGCGCGGAGGGGTCCCTTCGGTCACCACCATTGCCAGACCGTCGCGTACGACCACCACGGGGCGGAAATACTGGCGGATATGACCGCATCCGGCGCAGCGCATCCCGCTCATCTTCTGACCAGCTCGTCGTAGTGGACCGCGGCGCGGGTGGGAGTGACGGTCCCGTCCCCGGCATTGATGAGAAGCCCGGCCCTCGCCAGCCACTCGACCGCATCGCCGTCCTCCGCCTCGACCCGCAGCGCCGCCGGTCGGCAGGCGATGGCGGCGTCGAGGATCGCAAGCTTGTCCTTGTCCGAGGACACGAACGTATGTTCGCAAACCTCAGCATGCGCCACAAGTCGCCAGATCGGTCCATCGCGTGGCCAGCATCTGCGCCCGATAAAACCCGGCCACCAGGGCCCAACGCAGTCCTGGCGTGGCTCGGTTCGCATTAGGCGATATCGAGACCCGCCGATTGCAGTCTTTATCAGACGGTGGTCAACCGTTTTCGCTCTTCGCCTATCTCTCCGCCCCAGACTTTCTCGGCTTCGGACAACGCCTTTTAGGCTGCTGGCGGGCCCGACCCGATACGCCAGCCGCCTCAGCGTCCCCTACGGCGTCCGCGAAGCGAAGGAGGCGCTCGGCTGAGAACCGAAAGCCAGCCTCTTGATCAGGCGCGCTCCTCGGTCCGGCCCAGGCCAGAGCTCGTCGATCAAGGCCGGTCCCCCGGCGCGCAGGACGAAACGCAAGACGAGGGCGACCACAACCACATCGTCGAGCGGGCCGGCGACGGGAATGAAGTCAGGGATGAGGTCTATCGGCAGCGCCAGGTAGGTGAGCGCCAGCACGAGAGCGACCTTCCGGGAGCGTGGCACCCGGTCATCGACGAGCAGGCGACGAACGAGGATCAGGCAATCCGGGATGAAACCGGCGAGCAGTCGTGCCTCACTCCGTCGGCCGAGGATCAGGAAGAAGAGAACCACGGTCGTGTAGAGGGCGAGGGTTACGCCGAGGCTGATCAGGACGAGATTCACCTCGGACCGGCAGGGCCGCCCGCGACCGGCGCCGGCTCGACTTGGAGCAGCTCTTCATGGACGTGGTCGACCTGAAGGGTCGTGTGCTCGAGATCGAACTGGTCATGCAGCGTCTGCTCGAGCATTTCTCGGGTCCGGTGGCAATCGGTCTCTTCCTCCACGAGGACATGGGCGGCCAACGAGGGGAAGCCAGAGGTGACCTCCCAGACGTGGAGGTCGTGGATCTGCACGACCCCCGGCACCGCCACCAGGGCGCGCCCGATCTGCTGGGGATCGAGGCCCTTCGGCGCCGCCTCGAGGAAGACCCGGCCCGAGTCGCGAAGCAGGCCGTAGGCGGCGCGCAACATTATCGCCGCGATCAGCAGCGAGGCGATGCCGTCGGCGCGGGTGAACCCGGTGACGAGGATGACCGCACCGGCGATCGCCGTGGCGACGAAGGCGGCGAGGTCGGTGAGGATGTGCTGGAAGGCGCCCTCGACGTTCATGCTCTGACGGTTGGCGCGGGAGAGCGTCCAGGTCGCGGCCAGATTCACGGCCACTCCGACAAGGGCGACGATCAGGATCGGCAGTCCGGGGACATCGGGCGGTGCGAAGAGGCGCCGCACCCCCTCGACCAGGATCAGGATGCCGAGGACGAGCAGGGTGGCGCCGTTGAACTGGGCGGAGAGGATCTCGGTCCGTTTGAGGCCGAAGGTGTAGTTGCCCTTGGCCGGGCGCTGCGCCAGGCGGATAGCGACCACAGCCAAGCCGATCGCGACGGCGTCGGTCAGCATGTGGGCGGCGTCGGAGAGAAGCGCCAGCGAGGAGATGATGATCCCGACCGTGACCTCGACGGCCATGAAGCCGAGGATCAGCGCGAGGGCGACGAGGAGCTTGCCGCGGTCGGCGTCGGCGCGGACCCCGTGTGAATGGCCGGCGTGAGAATCGTGGTCGTGGGCGTGCTCGGCCATCAGCGACAGCAGACGTCGTCGCAGCCGTCGGCCGCGACCCGCGCACCCTCCAGCGGCGAGCTGGTGCAGGAGCAGCCCTCACCGCTCCACGCCTCCAGCCCCTCCTTCACCGCGACGCCGGCGACCAGGAGGCCGACCGCGGGATCGAGCCACCAGGCGCCGGCGACCGCGTTGCCGAGGAGACCGACGAAGAGCGCCCCGGCCAGATAGGCGCAGAGCATGTTCTGTCGACCCTCGCCCTTGGTCGCCGCCGAGCCGAGCTGGACCGCGAGGCGTTCCTTGGCGCCGGCGAGCAGCGGCATCAGCACCACCGAGCCGACGGCGAGGACGATGCCGACCACGCTGACGGAGGGATGCTCGCCTTCGATCAGGACCCGCAGGGACTCGATCCCGACGTATGGGGCGAGGAGGAAGAACTGGATCGCGACCAGCTTCTGCGCGCGCTCCTCGGCGTCGTCGGAGAAGACCCTGTGGCCCGTGAAACGCCAGATGATGATCACGCTGGCAAAGCCCTCGATCGCCGAGTCGAGACCGAAGCCGACGAGGGCGACCGAGGAGGCGAGGACTCCGGCCGTTATCGCGACCGCGCCCTCGATCGTCATCCAGCCGAGCGAGAGCCAGGACAACAGACGCGCCCGGCGGGCGAGCTGCTCGTAGCGCTCGCGCGAGATTGCCGGGCTGGGGGTCCTCGGCTCGGTGAAGGTCAGGACCGGAAGCTCGACCGCGCTCACCGGGCGACCTCCACCGAACTGAGGGCCTCCAAGAGCGAGCGCCCGCGCTCCGTCAACTCATACATGACCATCTTGCCGTGGCGCCTGGAGCGCGCCAGGCCGGCCGCCTTGAGCAGCCGCGCGTGGTGGGAGACCAGGCGCTCGTCACGACCGACGATCCAGGCCAGGTCGCAGACGCAGGCCGACTCGCCGGCCACGAGCGCCAGCATGATCGCCAGCCGGGTCGGATCGCCGAGTGCCTTCGCCGCGGCTGCCCGCCCCTCCAGCTCCTCGGCCGCCGGCAACGAGGCGCGGACACGCTCGGCCTTGGGCAGGTCGAGACAGAGGAGATCGCAGGTGTCCGGGGAGTCACTCACCTCCCCCGATCCTACAAACATACGTAGATGTGTGCGGATGACTTCTTCGCCGGCTGGGCTGGCGTGGTCGACGCGACCTTCTCCTACATAATGTAGTCATGGAGGCCATCTATCGGCTGATCGTGCTGGCCATCGTCGCGTTGTTCGTTGTGCGCCCACTGCTGCGACCGCCTGCGCTGCGCGGCGACTCGATCGCGATCCTCTCGGAGTTGGAGCTCTGGCAAAGGTCGGAGGCGCGCCCGACGTGAGCGAGGGGTCAGGCTACGTACCGGCGCTCCGCTACCGCGCCCTCACCGCACTCTACGACCCGGTCGTGCGGCTGACCTCGCGGGAGAGCGCCTTCAAGCGACGCCTCCTCGAGATCGCCGAGCTGAAGGCCGGGGATCGCGTGCTCGACCTCGGCTGCGGGACGGGCACCCTTGCGATCGCGGCCGGACAGGCCCGGCCGGGCGCGGAGATCACCGGGCTCGACGGTGATCCCGAGGTACTCACACGGGCGCGCCGGAAGGCGTCCTCGGCCGGCGCCCATGTCGACTTCGACGAGGGTCTCTCGACCGACCTGCCCTACGGCGACGACCGCTTCGACGTCGTCCTCTCGACCCTCTTCTTCCACCATCTGGAGCCGGCCGCCAAGCGTGCAACGGCGGCGGAGATCGCGCGCGTCCTCTGTCCGGGCGGGCGCCTCCTCGTCGCCGACTGGGGCCCGCCTCAAGATGCGCTGATGCGGATCGCATTCCTCGCGGTCCGCAGCCTCGACGGCTTCGAGTTGACCCGCGAGAACGCGGAGGGCCTCCTGCCATCGATCTTCGCTGACGCCGGGCTGCAGCGGGTGGAACAGGTGGACCAGCTTCGTACGGCCATCGGGACGATGGGCTTCTACGTCGCCACGGCGTGTGGGTCGAAGTAGGCGCTGCTCACGGGCCGTCGGGAGAGGCCGGACCCTGGCTGAGTCTCGCCAGGGTGCAGGCTGGGAGGTTCACGGCTGCTACCACGGGCGGAGGTCGCCGTCGGCTGGTAGTCCCCCTTCCCGGCCTGCCGCGACGGCTCGGCGCACCGCGAGGCACCTCGACGCGAACCTTGAGCTGATCAAAGCCGCACATCCGAGGGCTGATGTCGACCGCACAGACGCGCGCTCGGCGACCTCCCGTACGGGCAGGGTCAGAAGGCCGGTGTCGATCTCGCCGGTCTCGGTCTCGGTCTCGGCGGCTCGAGGATCCGGCCGCGGAGGGCCTCAAATCCGTTAGTCCTGGCGACGAGCTCGGCCTGCGCCGCGCAGCGGTTCCAGTTCTTCTCGGCGAGGACGGCCATCCCGCTGCTCTATCCTACCTACTGTAGGAGCACGGCCGGTGGCGTAGACGTGGAAAGGGAAGACGATGCCCGGCAGGGACCAGAATGCGGAGCGGGTCTCGATCCTCCGGCGATCTGTCCTCGCCTACTTCCATTCACCGAACACCGTCTACCTGACCGGCTCTAGCATCGGGATCCTCGTGGCGATCCTGGTCCTGCTCGCGTTTGGAAGCGTCTGGCTGGGAGGCACCTGATGGACTTCGACTGGCTGCGAAGGCGGCGCCCGAGGAAACCGCAGCCCGCTCGTCGGCCCAGACCCAGCCTCGAAGTCACGCCGCCGTCCTCAGGCCCCTCGGTCGTCGTCGAGCGTCTCGACGAAGGTCCGCACGGCCGCAGGATCCTCGCCGAACTCAGCGATCGATACGAGGTGAGCGATCTCGACGGCACCGCCGAGCGCTTCAGGGTCGTCGTCGACGATGCCTTCGAGAGCGACGAGGCGGTCGTCCGTTTGGCGTCACAGCTCGACGAGATCGACCCTGACTGGCAGCGGTACCTGTCCTGGCCCAGATCGGCAGCCTAGCTGCAGGGAGATGAAGTCCGACACGTTGTCGGAGGATTTCTGTATATTGCCGCGGCAAGCAATGCCGAATCCGCGCTACCGACGTGGAACGGGGGAACCACAGGGCCAGGACGGCCCGGGGGCGAATCGGACATCCCGTCCGTAGCGCGATCTCTTTCAGCGCGAGCCCGTCAGCTAACCCCGTAGGCCGACGAAGGAGAATTGTTTTGCTTTCAACGAAGACTCGGCTGGGAGGAGCACTGGCCCTCATCCTCCTCGCCTTGCTGATCAACGCCGGAGGCGCCTCGGCGGCCTGCAATCAGTTCGGCGGCATCGCGGCGGGCCAAGATCCCTGCGCAGCGGAAACCTCGACCGAAGCGACCCCCGTCGCCACCGTGCCGGGAGCAAAGGCGAAGCTGGTCGAAGGCATGGCGATCGCGCCGGCGAGCGCGCCGCCCGCCGTGAAGAAGGTGATCGAGTGGGCGAACCGGATCCGCACCAAGCCCTACGTCTGGGGCGGCGGGCACGGCAAATGGTGGGACAGGGGCTATGACTGCTCGGGTGCGGTCAGCTACGCCCTGCGCGGCGGCGGCCTGATCACCTCCCCCCTCGACTCGACCGGCCTGATGAGCTGGGGCGAACCGGATGCCGGCAGATGGATCACCGTCTACGCGGATGCCGGCCACACCTACGCGGTGATCGCCGGGCTCCGCTGGGACACCGCCGGCTCGGCCGACGGCACCGGTCCGCGCTGGTACGCCGACACGGCCTCGGTCGTGTCGGGAACGTTGGCGGTGCGCCACCCGCTCGGCTACTGAGTGTCATCGCAGGCCGGCGGAGCGACGGCGTCATTTCGCCTGTTCCTCTCGGCGGCGGTCGCTTGGTGGTGCATACCTCCCCGTCGACCGTCGATCTACGGCAACGTGTAGGAGGCGAGGCTTCCTCAATAGAAGATCGTCCCGACGACGGCCCTGGTGGCGCTCATGACGATGATGGTCAGGCCGCGTCGGCATCCGCGCACGCCGCCTTCCTGGGGGTCGACCCCGCGCCGGGCTGCATGTCGAACCGCCCTACCCCGAGGTTGCGGCGACGATCTGGACCAACCCGATCCGCTGGAAGACCAATTGGGGCTCGATCACCCTCGACGCGATCCGCGGCGTCGGTAGGGAAGCCTGGGGCCGCTACGGCGGCGAGGGCGTTGCGCGGATCAAAGAGGGCGCCGCTCAAGGCGATGGCGTAGGTCACTGATCCGATCGAGGGACGGCGGCCTCGCGTGCCGGCGGCGGTTCCGCGGGAGCCTCGCCCTGCGACTCCGATCGCGCCCGTTGGATGGCGATGAACCAAGCGGCACCGGCGATCGTGAGGATGCAGGCGACGAAGAAGTTGAGGCGCAGGCCGAGTAAGTGCTGGGCGGGATCTACCCGCAGTGACTCCTCGAAGATGCGGAAGGCCGAGGAGCCGGTGACGTAGAGAGCGAACAGGCCGGGCGGGCGGATCTTGCGGTGGTGGCCGAGCCAGACGAGGAAGGCGGCCAGGCAGAGGTTCCAGATCAGCTCATAGAGGAAGGTCGGCTGAAAGGTCGAGTAGGAGGCGTAACCGTCGGGACGGTGCGCCGTTGAGATCTCGAGGCCCCACGGCAGGCTGGTCGGGCCGCCGAACAGCTCCTGGTTGAAGTAGTTGCCGATCCGGCCGATCGCCTGGGCGACCAGCAGCGCCGGCGCCGCCGCGTCCATGAACGCGGGAACCGAGACGCCGGCCCGCCGCAGCCGCCAGATGCCGACCGCCGTGCCGAGGGCGATCCCACCCCAGATTCCCAGGCCGCCGTCCCAGACCGCGAACGGGCCCCACCAGGTGTGGGGCATTTCGTTGAACGACGTGATGTCGAAGTAGAGACGGCCGCCGAGCAGGCCGGCTGGAAAGCCCCAGATGGCGCAGTCGTAGACCGTGTCGCGCGAGCCGCCCTGGGCCTCCCAGCGCCGCACCGTGATCAATACCGCCGCGACCACCGCGACCGCGTACATCAGCCCGTAGACGTGGATTTCGAAGGGGCCGATCCCGAAGCCGCTCGAACTCGGGCTGGGGATCGAGGCGATCATCGGCGGGATCCGCAACCGGCGCTCAACTCGCCGCTCAGCGGCGCAGGCGTGGAAGGCTCAGACGACGATCTCACGCGCGTTGATACTACGGGACGTAGGACACGTTAGGGGACACGGTTGCTCGGTCAGCAATCGCGACCGACAACGCACTGGTCAGTGAGATGCCGATTCATCGACATGACGATCCCCATCACCAGGGGGCGATCCCGGCTGAGCCCATGCGGTGCTGAAGCGCGCGTTGACGGACACTTTTGGAGCACTTTCCGGGCGGTCGCCGGGTGGCGACGTGCACGTGGACTCCGGTCACCGCACGCAGTTCCACGGCCCCGTGGGCCGGGCGACGTGGATCAGCCCTGCTCGGCGCCGAGCTCGCTCGCATACTGGTCGGGGTCGGCGGCGAAGCGCTGGGCGCAAGGAAGCGAGCAGAAGACGTAGGCCGTGCCGCCATGCTCGAGCGAGCCGGCCGCACTGTCCGGATCGACGGCCATGCGGCAGACCGGATCCACCGGCAGATCACCGGTCGCCAACAGACCCCGCCGGAGCGCCGAGAGCAGCAAGGCAGGCTCGGAGAAGTTCCGCAGCTGCACACGGCCGCGCTCGCGGAAGTTGAATCGCTCCGGGCGTACCAGGGCCGACCGCGTGGCCTCGGACACCAGGACCTCGCCGCCCGCCGCCTCGCCGGCCACCCGCGCGGCGAGGTTGACCGTAGAGCCGAACCAATCGCCATCCCGCTCGGTCGCCGGGCCGCTGTGCATGCCGACGCGGATCGTCGGGAAGCGATGCTGCCCGCCGACCTCGTGGACGATTTCCAGGCCGAGGCCGATCGATTCGCCGGCGTCCTCACCGCGGATCATCAGCGCGTCGCCGATGCTCTTCACCTCCTCGGCTCCGCGCCTTTCCAGCCTTGGCCGGACCGCGGCGGAGAAATCGGCGACCAGGTCCGCGGCCGCATCGTCTCCGTGCGCCTCGGTCAGCGCAGTGAAGCCGGACATGTCGGCGAAGATGAAGGTGTGAACGCTCACGATGGCTAGAGATAGCCGAGCGGGTCTTGCGGTTCGCCTTCGACGCGGACCTCGAAATGCAGATGGGGGCCGGTGCTGTAGCCGGTGTTGCCGACGTACCCGATGACTTCGCCCTGACTCACGCTTGCTCCGAGCGACGTCGCGAATTCGGTCTGATGGGCATAGCAGGTCGAGAGCCCGCCGCCATGGTCGATGCACGTGTAGTTCCCGTAGCCGCCGCTTTCGGCCTCTGACTGCAGGAGGACGACGGTGCCCGATGCCGCAGCCTTGATCGGCGTGCCTTCCGGCACGCCGATGTCGATGCCCGGGTGGAAGCTGCCCCAGCGCGGCCCGAATCCGGAGGTGATCACGCCTTCCACCGGCCAGATCAGGCCGCTGGAGCTGACTCCCCCCGCCGTCGGTCCCGCCGACAGCGCCGCCGGGGAGGAGGCCTGGGTGATTTTTTCGGCGATCTTCCGCTGCAGCGCCTGCACGTCGGCGCCGAAGTTGTCGGCCTCGACTTCCACTCGATCGAGCGTGCTTTGACGGTCGGCCCGGGTGGCGACCAGTTCCCCCTGACGGGCCTCGACGGAAGACCGCGCCTGGGCCACTTCGTCCTGCCGCGCCGCGATCTGATCGCGGGCGGCTTCGATCTGGCCGGACGCGTGCTCCAGGCTCAGCGTCGTGCGCTCCGTCTGATCCCGCAGCGTGCGGACGTGGTCGACGACTGCTTCGTCGGCGCTCTGGATCCGCGCGATGTATTCGCTCGTGGCGGCCAGTTCCGACATGTCGCCGGAGGAGACCAGGATGCTGACGATGTCCGGGCTCCCGTTCTCATAGATCGCCACGAGCCGATCCCGCAGCGCGATCAGCGCCCGCTTCAGCCGGCCGCGCACCACCTCGAGCTGGTGCCTTGCCTGTGCGACGGCGGCTTCGGCGCCTTCCAGTTCGGCCTGTCTGGACGCGAGCTCTTCGCCGACGGCCGCCTCGCGTTCGCGCAACGCCGCGGTCCGGCCTTCGAGGCCCGCGATCCGCTCGTCGAAGCGGGAGAGGGTGGTCGTCAGGACCCCCTTGCGGTCTTCGGTCTTTTCGAGCTTGGCGCGTGCGCTTTCGAGCCGGGACCGGGTGGTCGCGCCCGCGACGGGCGAAGAGTCGAGCGCCGAGACGATCAGCATTCCGCCGAACAGGAGGGCGAACGCGATCGCCGCCAGGGTCGACGTTCGTCTGTTGTTTTCGGCCGGCATCGGAGGGAGCGACCAAACCACCGGGTGTGCCGTCGCCCGGACCGACAACGGCACTCCTCGGTGACTCAATCCCTACGCACTGTAGGAACTCACCTCAGGTCAGGGGTTCCGCCGGTGGCAGCTGCAACCTGCGTTGCGGTTCGGCCACGTGGAGGCACGCAGACGGCGTCCCGAAGGCATGTAGGCTTCGGCCGATGGCCCGCGAAACCGCCGTACAGCTACAGGGCGAGTTGCAGATCGAGCTGAT
>ERZ778021.1429-NODE-1429-length-28293-cov-5.833947_pt1 | contig 28293 bp, 12 predicted proteins | sample MGYA00375751_ERZ778021 | MGnify/ENA primary metagenome ERZ778021 (study PRJEB29350, sample SAMN05389814) | bioreactor metagenome | isolation source: Thiocyanate stock bioreactor | place: South Africa: University of Cape Town | collected 2013-08-29 ... | reverse complement strand
ACTTCGGGGGCTCCTTGGGCTCGGTCTCGACGATCCGCTTCCCCTCGGCGTCGAGCGCGTAGACGAGGGCGGCGCCGCGGCCGGGGTAGGCGTAGACGTCGTCTACCGCGATCAGGGTGGGCTGGTCGCGGATCAGGCCGGCGCCGGGCTCGGGCATCACCCATTCCTGGCGGGGCTTGAAGTCGGCGGCGACGAGGACCATCTTGGCCGATTCCTCGGCCTCCTTGGCGAAGTCGGACGTCTTGATGCCCTGTTCGACCAGGGTATTCACGATCTCCTCGGTCGGCACCTTGCGGCGCAGGTTCGAGTCGGACTGCTCGGCGGCCTTCTTGATCTGCTCGGGCTGGACGTCGATCGTGGGCCGCGACACCGCCTTGAACAGGCACAGGAAGAAGATGACCGAGGCCAGGGCCACGGCGATCTTGTCCCCGAATCGCAGGCCGAAGTTCTTGAGCTTGTCCACAGCGGCGTTGGCCATGCGACGGTCTCCGTCGGAAGAAGCCCCCCGCGTCGCGGGGGGTCGTTGGGTCCGGTGTTCTCGCTCCGCCGGGGGGCGTGTCAGGGTTGCGTGGGGGCCTCGGCCTTCGGTTCTTCGGCCTTGGGCTCCTCGGCCTTCGGAGCTTCGGCGGAGTCGGCCTTGGGCTCCTCGGCCGGCTTGGCCTCCTCAGGCTTGGCCTCCTCAGGCTTGGGAGCCTCGGCGTCGACCTTGGGCTCCTCGGCCGGCTTGGGTTCCTCGGCCTTGGGCTCCTCGGCACCGGCCTCGGCCTTGGAGGCCTCGGCGGCGTCGGCCTTGGGCTCCTCGGCCGGCTTGGCTTCCTCGGCACCGGCCTCGGCGGACGCTTCGCCGGGCGAGGCTTCCTCGGCGGCCTCGGGCGTAGGCTCGTTGTAGAAGCGGGCCTGGCCGTAGACGGTCACCTCGACGAAGTTGTAATAGGCGTCGAAGGTCGGCTCGCGCTTGTTGGCTTCCAGGGCCTTCTCGGCCTCCTTGCGCTTCTCGGCGCGGTCGACGCTGCGCTTGTCGGTCCCCTTGCGCTGGGTCATACCGCCCATGTTGCCCATGCCACGCATCATCCCGGAGTTCATGCCGGGCATCATCATGCCCATTTCCATGCCCCCCATTTCTCCCATCATGCGGCCCTGAGCCATCATGGCGCTGGACATGCCGCCGTAGCCCATGCGACCGCCGCGCATGCCGGGCATCATCATGCCCATGCCCATCATGCCGCCGTAGCCCCCCATGAACTCGTCGCCCTTCTCGGGCTTGACGACCTTGTCGGTCGGGCGTTGCAGCTCGAAGTCGCGGACCTCGATCGACATCGGGGAGTTCTCGAAGGCGACGAGCAGGTCGGGGACGTGATCCTGGTCGACCAGGACGGTGACCATGACGGGGAGGATCTTGTACTGGGTGGCATTCTCGGGCTTGAGATAGAAGACGCTCTCGGCGGTCTCGATCTTGCCGCCGGCCCCCGCGGCACCGCCGGGGCCTCCCATTTTGCCCATCATGCCGCTCATCATCCCCATCATGCCTTCCATGCCCCCGGCGGCCTCTTCCTCCTCTTCGGGCTCGTCCGGGGCGACGATGGGCTCGGCCTCTTCCAGCTCCTCGCCCTTGGCGAGCGAGCGCTGGTCCTGGGCGACGGAGCTGCCGACTTCCAGGGCCTTGATCTCCTTGACGAGGGCGGTGTCCCAGTCCTTGGCGTTGCGGTTGACGTCGGCGATGACCTCCAGGACGGTGCGCTGGACCCACAGGCGTTCCTGGGCGGACCAGACCTCATTCAGCTTGGGGGGCTTGTTGACGTCGAAGGCGACGACGCGGAGGAGTTGATCCTTCGGGGCGGAGGCGACGACCCCCTCGCCGGTCTCGTAGTCGAAGGGGCGGAAGACCTTGAAGACGCCGTCGACGTAGCCCGGGTAGGCCTCGATGTAGTCGATGATGGCGATGTTGACGGCGGTGTCGGCGACGTCCTCGGGCCACTTGCGGCCCCACTTGGTGAACCGATCGGCGACGGTCTCGGGCCAGGTGAGGAGCGGGGCCTGGCGCTCGTAGCACGACTTCCAGGCGGCGTCGACGTCCTTGGTCAGCACCTCGGTCTTGGCCTGGACGATGGGGGCGAAGTCGGCCGTGGGGACGGAGCTGGACGCATATTGCTGGACGTCCTTGTAGGCCGAGCTGATCTTGCCGGCCTCGTCGTCGGTGGCCTTCTGGACGGGCCCGGAGCCCAGGACGTAGGCCCCGGCGGAGAGCAGGGCCGCCACGCAGACCGAGATCCAGAAGCGATATCGGGCGACCTGCCAGAGGAATTGTTTGACTTGATCCATGGCGGAGACCTCGTTCGCGATGAGCGGGGGGGTGGAAGTTCGGCCCGCCGGCCGAGGGGGTCGCCCTGCGGCCGGCGGGGTCTCGGCGGATCGATCAGGACTTGGGCGCCTCGGCCGGCGGCTGGGCCGGGGCGGCCTTGTCGGCCGGCGCGGCTCCCTTGGCGGGGGCCCCGCCCGGGGCCGGCGTGGCACCCGGGGCCGGCGCGCTGAGGGCCTTGTTGATGGCGTTGTCGATCTCGTCGGACTGCTTGCTGGACGCCTTCTCGAGGTCGGCCTCGGCGGGGACGGTGATGGAGCCGGCCTTGGCCTTCTCCGCCTCCTGCATCTTGGTCTTGATCTCTTCGAGCTGGGCCTTGCGGGCCTCCAGCAGCTCCTCCGGGGTCTTGGCCTTGTCCTCGTCGCTGGGGGCGGGGGGGACCCAGACGAACTGGATGAGGAAGTCGGTGCGGGTGAGCTTGCGGATGTCCTTCTCCGAATCCTTGCCCATCGGGCCGCCCATGCCCCGCATGCCCCGCATGCCGGAGTACATCCCCATCATGCCTTCCATGCCCATGCCTTCCATGCCCATGCCGCCCATCCTACCCATCTTGCTCATCGGGCCGCCGCCCATGTACATCCCCATCATGCCTTCCATGCCCATCCCCATGCCGCCGGCCTCGGCGTCTTCGGGGGGGGCGGCGCGGTCGAGGAGGGGGACGGTGCGGCTGGCGAGGTTGTTGTTGGCGTTCCCCTTGTCGCTGGTCCATTCCTTGTCGACGTTGTACCAGGTGACGTCGACGTGGCTGACGCCGTAGAGGCGGAGCGAGTAGGAGTTGAGCTTCGGGAGGACCTTGCGGACCAGGAATTCGTAGGGCCCGAAGTCGACGCGGCGGGGGTCGTCGATCGGGATCCGGATCTGCTCGGCGGCCGGATCCGGGTTGTAGTGGTGGCCGACGAGCTGGACGATCCAGCCCTCGCCGCTGGGCGGGTTGGCGGCGTCGTAGGGGTGGAGCAGCCGCTTGAACGCGGGCTCGATCTCGTCGAACCAGTCGACGGCCAGGTCGAGCCGATAGACGGGCATGATCTTGTCGACGTGGATCTTCAGCTTCTCGATCAGGTACTCGTTCTTGGGGTCGTCGGGGCTGAGGCCGTAGTCGACGGTGGGGTTGGGGAGGTAGTTGCTCAGGGTCTTGAGGAACGCCGGCCACATCCCCTTGTTGGACGGATCGATGATGAGGGCCTTCCCCTCTTCGAACTTCGACTTCCAGGCGCCCTGGGCCGACTCCAGGCCGCTCTTGATCTGGGCGCCGTTCTTGGAGACGCCGGTGGCCTGGTCGACGGCCGCCTTGTACTGGGGCGTGGAGATGCGGGCGAAGGCCCGATAGTCGCCCAGGACGAACAGCGAGCCGAGGCCGAGCATGACCAGGGCCGAGGCGGCCAGGGCCCACGGCTTCTTGGCGCGGATCATCCGGACGCGCTCGATCTCCGGCGGCAGGAGGTTGGTCCGCAGGGCCGACCGCCCCGCCCCCTGCAGCGCCAGCCCGTAGGCGACGGCGAACGAGGAGATGTTGTCCTGGAACTGGGGCGAGCCCTTGACCTCGTCCCCTTCCAGGCGCTGGAAGGCGTCGACCTTCTCGACCTCGTGGTTGAGGTTCTGCTGGAGGAACTTCTGGAGGCCGGGGAGCTTGAAGCCGTTCCCCAGGCCGACGACCTTGCGGATCTTGGCCGTGCGGTTGATGCTCGAATAGAAGCCGATGGAGCGGTTGATCTCGCCGGCGAAGTCGTTGAAGACGCCGCGCATGGCGGTGAAGATGGCGCGGGGGTCGGGGGCCTTGGTGGCGTTCCGCTTCAGGTGCTCGGCCTTGGCGAAGGTGAGCTTCAGCTCCTTCGTGAGCGCGCGGGTGAAGTGGTTGCCGCCGATGGGGACGTTGCGCTGCCAGATCCGGACGCCGTCGGTGATGATGAGGTCGGTGTTGTCGACGCCGATGTCCAGCAGGACGACGGAGTCCTTGGACCCGCTCCCCTTGATCTGGTCGTAGGTGATGTAGTTGAACAGCGCGATCGGGGCCATCTGGACGACGTCGACCTCGATGCCGGCGACGGTCAGCGGCAGGATGGCGCGGGCGATCTGGTCGCGCTTCATCGCGAAGAGGCCGACCTCGGCCATGGTGAACTCGTCGTCGCCCCCCTCCTCCTCGTCGTCGCCGATCTGCTGGTAGGCCCAGACGACCTCCTCCAAGGCGAAGGGGATCTGCTGCTTGGCCTCGAACTTGACGATGTCGGGGACGCGCTTCTTCTCGACGGGGGGCAGCTTGATGAACTTGACGAGGCCGGCCTGGCCGGGGACGGCGATGGCGACCCGGCACCCCTTCACGTCGTTGCGGTCGGTGAAGGTGGCGAGGGCCTCGCGCACCAGCTCCTCGGGCTCGGCGTCGGGCTGGCTGAGGAGCTTGGGATACTCGATGAAGTCGAACGCCTCGGCGACGACGTGCTCGGCGTCCGCCCCGGGGGCCAGCTTGAGCGCCTTCAGCGCGGCCTGGCCGATGTCGATCGCCCAGACGGACTGGATCTTCGCCATTGAGGTGGCACTCCTCTACGGGTGACTCGCGTCGAGCGTGCGGGCGGCCCCGCCGGGGCCGGGCCGCCCGTCGTATCGTGCAATCAAGTCTTCGGTTTCGGTTCGCTGGGTCGGGGATCGGTGCGGCGGACGGGCGGGGGCCGGCGGTCGTCCCCGGGCCGCCCGCCTTCATTCCCTTCGATGCGGGGCGGCGGCGAAAAGTTCCGGCGATCGCCGCGCATTTCGGGCGCCCGCACCCGCCCGAAGTCTAGCACAACGCCGGGACGTCGCTTCGACTTCGGGCGCGAAGGGACCGCCAGTGCATCATCTCGGCGGCCGGCTGTCAACGACGCGGCGGCCGGCCCCCAACGACATGATCGGCGCGGCTCGCCGCGCCCGCCGACTTTCCACGTCGCGCCCGACACGTTTGTTCACGGGAATCGGCGGCGATTCGTCCCGAGTCGTTCTCATCCGTCGCCGCGACGGCTTATTGGTTCCATCGATGGCCGAGGATCGGGGAAGGGTCCCGGCAGCGTCGCATCCGTCGAGGACGAACCATGAGCCAGCCGCGCCGCGATCGTTCCAACCCCAAGCCCCGCCGAGGCGCACCGAAGCGAGGCCGTCGCCCCTTCATCGACATCCTGGAGGAGCGGGCCGTCCCGGCCACCTTCACCGTCACCACCACGGACGACTCCGGGGCGGGGTCGCTCCGGGCCGCGATCGCCCTGGCGGCGGCGAACGAGGAGGCGGACACGATCGACTTCGCCCCGTCGCTCGCCGGCCAGAAGATCGCGCTGACTTCGAACAGCGCCAACACCGCCTTCGGCCCGACCGCGCTGACGATCGTGGACGACGACGTGACCATCGACGGCGCCGCGGCCCGGCTGCTGGAGATCGGCGGCAACGACGAGCGTCGGATCTTCGCCGTGGGAGCCGGCGCCAAGCTGACGCTCCAGAACATCACCCTGACCGACGGCCTGGCCCAGGGGGGCCGCGGCGGCGATTCCGCGGGGGGCGCGGCCACGGGCGGCGGCGGCGCGGGGATGGGCGGGGCGGTCTACGTCTACCAGGGGACCCTGGTCGTCAGGAATTCGACGTTGTACGGCAACTCGGCCGTCGGGGGCCGCGGCGGGGACGCGCCGGCCACCGCGAACTCGACCGCCGCGACGGGCGGCGGCGCCGTGGGCGGGGACGGCGGGGACAACCCGGGCGGCAACTCGCTCACCGGCGGCGGCGGCGGCGGCGGCTCCGGCGGCAACGGCGTCGGCGGGGCGAACGAGTCGGGCCAGCAGGCCGCGGGCGCCGGGGCGGCCGGCACGGCCGGCGGCGGCGGCGCAGGCGGGAGCATGGGCTATCCCGGGGTCGAGGGGGGCTCCGGCGCGGCCCTGAGCAGCGGCGGCTTCGGCGGCGGCGGCGGGGCCGGCAACACCAGCGCCGACGACATGATGGGCGACACCTACAACACGCCCGGCGGCGGCGACGGCGGCTTCGGCGGCGGCGGCGGCGGCTCTTCCATGGGGATCGGCGGCGACGGCGGCTTCGGCGGCGGCGGCGGCGGCGCGTACAACGGGCCCGGGGGCCAGGGCGGCTTCGGCGGCGGCTCCGGCTCCTCCAACGCCGGCTACTCCAACCCCGGCGGCGGCGGCGCCGGCCTGGGCGGCGCCGTATTCAACAATGAAGGCACCGTCCTCATCGAGAACTCCACCTTCACGTCCAACGTCGCCGTCGGGGGAGCGGCGGGGATCGGCGGCAACGCCACCGCCGGCCAGGGCTACGGCGGCGCGATCTTCAACCGCAACGGCGACCTGACCGTCGTCAGCTCGACCATCGCCGGCAACACCGGCGCGGAGGGGCCGGGGATCGTGAACCTGGGCGACGGGGCCGGCAAGGTCGCCACGGCCCATGTCGACGACTCGATCCTGGGCACCTCCGGCTGGGACTACCAGTTCCGCGGCGACGTCAACAACGACGGGCACCCACAACCTGGTCTCCTACCCCAACGGCTTCAACGCCCAGAACACGATCTTCGGCGACACCAAGCTCACCGCGCTGGCCGACAACGGCGGCCCCACGATGACCATGGCCCCGGCGGCCGACAGCCCGGCCATCGACGCCGGCGACACCGCCGGGAACGCGCTGTCGACCGACCAGCGCGGCAAGGCCCGCGTCTACAACGGCGCGCTGGACATCGGCGCGCTCGAGGTCCAGCCGGACGCCTCGCCCCCGGACGTCGTCGCCCCGGGCTTCCTCTACTTCGCCCAGGGCTCCGCGCGGTCGTACACGATCACGCTCACCGGCTCGCCCACGCCCGTCCTGGACAGTCACGGCTCGCTCCCGCCCGGCCTGACCCTCGTCGACAACGGCGACGGCACCCTCACGCTGAGCGGCACGCCCACGACGAACAACGGCGGCGTCTCGGTCCCGCTGGTCATCGAGGTGCGGAGCGACTACGAGGGAGGCACCTACTCCGACGAGACCCTCTACCTGTTCCTGCTCCCCGAGCTGACCCTCACGACGCCCCTGGCCCCGACCGAGGGGGCGGCGTACAGCTTCCAGCTGGTCGCCGACGGCGGCAACGGTGAGAACGCGTACCAGTACGCGGCCGTCGGCCTGCCCGACGGCCTGTCGATGGACGCGAACGGCCTGATCACCGGGACGCCGACCGCCCCGGCCGGGACCGCCTACACGACGACCGTGACCATCACGGACCTGGTCGGCAACGTACGGACCTACGCTTACGACATGACGGTCCGGTCGGCGATCACGATCGCCCCCGGCTCGCTGCCGGAGCTGTTCGCGCCCGACGAGTACAGCGTCCAGTTCTCGGCGACGGGGCCGGTCGAGGGGGATGAATTCACGTTCTTCTCGCTGGACCTCCCCGCGGGGATGGAGCTGTCCAGCGACGGCGTCCTGTCCGGGACCCCCACGGACTTCTCCGGATCGCCGTTCACGTTCACCGTCACGGCGCGGGACGAGCACGGGAACCAGGGCGACGCGACGTTCGTCCTGATCGCGCACGCCCCGGTCTCGCTCGCCGACGCCACGCCGCCCCGGCCGGCGGTGGGGAGCGTCTACTCCTTCCAGCTCGTCGGGACCGGCGGGTCGGGCTCCGGCTACACCTTCGCCGCGGCCTCGCTGCCGGCCGGCCTCTCGATGACCGCGGACGGGCTCATCACCGGCACGCCCACGGCCGCGCTGGGCGCGACCGACTTCGCGATCGTCGTCACCGACGGCCAGGGCCGCGCGGCGACGGTGCAGGTCGAGTTCCTCGTCCACGGCGCGATCGCCCTCGACCCGGCCCCGCTCCCCGGCGGCACGGCCCTGACGGCCTACTCCGGGGGCGTCTCGGCGACCGGCGGCGCGGGGGGCTTCACGTACGCGGCCGCCGGCCTGCCGACCGGCCTGTCCATCGACCCGGCCACCGGGCTCATCACCGGCGTCCCCGCCGGCGCCGTCGGCTCCCCCTTCACGGTCACGATCACGGCGACCGATTCCGAGGGGGCCTCGGCGTCGTTCGAGGTCCAGCTCGCCGTCGCCCCGGCGCTGGGCGTGACCGTGGCGACGCTGCCGTCGGGCTCCGTGGGCGACGCCTACAGCCACCAGCTCGTCGGCGAGGGGGGCTCGGGGTCGGGCTACACCTTCTCCGCGACCGACCTGCCCGACGGCCTGTCGATCAGCCCCGACGGCCTCATCACCGGCACGGTCGGCCTGACGTCGTACACGCCCCTCCTGTTCCAGACGCAGGTCACGATCACCGACGGCGAGGGGGCGTCGCGGACCGTCACCGTCCCGATCACGATCTACGACGCCCTCGCCTTCGACGAGGGCCCGATCCACGAGCCGGCGATCGGCAGCCCGTACAGCCACCAGATGGTCGTGACGGGCGGTTCGGGCTCGGGCTACACGTTCACGGCGACCGGCCTGCCCGCCGGCCTCTCCATCAGCGAGGCCGGCCTCATCACCGGCACGGCGACCGGCCCGGCCGGCCTCCCCGCGACCGTGACGGTCACGGTGCACGACGGCGGCTCCACGGCGACCTACACCTTCGGGATGATGGTCAACCCGGCCCTGGTCTTCGACGTGGACGTCCAGCCGCCGACGGCGACCGCCGGCGTCGCATACAGCCACCAGATCGAAGTCGCGGGCGGCTCCGGCGAGTACACCTACGCGGCCGTCGGCCTGCCGCCGGGCCTGTCGATCGACCCGGACACCGGCCTCATCACCGGCACGCCGGCCGACGCCTCCGGCTCGCCCTACACCTTCACCGTCACCGCGACGGACTGGCAGGGCGCCGAGAAGTCGCAGGAGTTCACCCTGGCCGTCCGGCCCGCGCTCGGCGTGACGGCGGCCGCGCTGCCCGGCGCGAGCAACGGGAACCCCTACACCTACCAGCTCGTCGGGGAAGGCGGGTCGGGCTCCGGCTACACCTACTCCGCGACCGGCCTCCCCGAGGGCCTGGGGATCACCCCCGAGGGCCTCGTCCTCGGCACGCCGAACATCCCCTCCTACCCCACGCCCTTCGACGTGACCGTGACGATCACCGACGGCGACGGCGCCTCGCGCGAGGTCGTCGTCTCGCTGGTCGTCTACAAGGGCCTCGCGTTCGACGAGTCGCCCCTGCCGGCTCCGGCCGTCGGCGCCGCCTATTCGCACCAGATCGAGGTGACCGGCGGCACGGGCGACCGGACGTTCTCCGCGACCGGCCTGCCCGACGGCCTCTCCATCAGCGAGGCCGGCCTCATCACCGGCACGCCCACGGACGCCTCGGGCTCGCCCTACATGGTGTGGGTCACCGTCTACGACGGCGGCTCGATGGAGGTGCACGGCTACAGCCTGGCGGTCAACCCGGCCATCGTCGTCGGCGCGACCCCGCTCGCGCCGGCCACGGCCGGCAGCGCCTACAGCGGGCAGGTCTCCGTCTCCGGCGGCTCGGGCTCGGGCTACACGTTCGCGGCGACCGGCCTGCCCGCCGGCCTCTCGATCGACCCGGACACCGGGGCGATCACCGGCACGCCGGCCGACGCCTCGGGCTCGCCCTACGCCGTCACCGTCACCGTCACCGACGGCGAGGGCTCCTCGAAGTCCCAGGAGATCGCCCTCACGGTCCGTCAGGCGATCGGGCTCGTCGTGACGACCATCCCGGGCGTGGCCGAGGGGAGCGCCTACAGCTACCAGCTCGTCGGCTCCGGCGGCTCGGGCTCGGGCTATACGTTCGACGACGAGGATCCGCCGGCCGGCCTCTCGATGCTCGGCCTGACGCTCGGGGCCGACGGCCTCATCACGGGGACCGCGTCGAACCCCTACCCGCTCCTGGGCTACCCGCTCCCGCTCATGCTGCCGATCCGGGTCACCGACGGCGACGGCGCGACCGGCACGACCTACATCTACATCACCCTCAATCAGCCGCTCGTGCTGGGCGGCTCCCTCCTCGCGCCGGCCGTCGGCAGCGAGTACAGCAATCCCCTGTCGGCGGTCGGCGGTTCGGGCTCGGGCTACACCTTCACGGCGACCGGCCTGCCCGCCGGCCTCTCCATGAGCGAGGCCGGCCTCATCACCGGCACGCCCACGGACGCCTCGGGCTCGCCCTACACCGTCACCGTCACCGTCACCGACTCCGAGGGATCGTCCAAGACCGCCACCTACACGATGACGATCAACCCCGAGATCGTCATCGACGCGACCACGGCGCCGCGCCCCGAGCTGGGCGAGGAGTACAGCTACCAGGTCGGCGTGGCGGGCGGCTCGGGCGAGGACTACTTCTTCACCGCGACCGGGCTGCCGCCGGGCCTGTCGATCAGCCCCGACGGCCTCATCACCGGTACGCCGACGACCGTCGTGGGCTCGCCGTTCACGGCGACGATCACCGTCATGGACGGCCAGGGGGCCGCCCGGAGCGTGGAGCTGTCGCTGACCGTCCGCGGCCCGCTGGCGATCGGCGAGGTCATGCCCAGCCCGGCGGTCGGCAGCGAGTATTCGCAGCAGGTCCCGGTCGGCGGCGGCTCGGGCTCGGGCTATGAGTTCACGGCGACCGGCCTGCCCGACGGCCTCTCCATCAGCGAGGCCGGCCTCATCACCGGCACGCCCACGACGCCGGGGACCTACACCATCGAGGTGACGGTCGTCGACGACGAGGAGAACACGGCCACCGCGACGATCACCCTGGTCGTCAACCCGGAGATCACCTTCGTCGACGAGCGGCTGCCGTCGCCCGCGGTGGGGAGCGTCTACTCCCACCAGGTCGGCGTGGAGGGGGGCTCGGGCGAGGACTTCACCTTCACGGCCGTCGGCCTGCCGACCGGCCTGTCCATCGACCCGGCCACCGGGATCATCACCGGCACGATCGTCTCGCCCGTCGGCACGATCTTCGGCGTGACGATCACCGCGACCGACGGCGAGGGGGCGAGCCGCTCCGTCACCTACACGCTCGCCGTCAACCCGGCCGTCGTCATCGCGACGACCACGCCGGCCGAGGCCGCCGAGGGGAGCGCGTACAGCCACCAGGTCGAGGTGGAAGGGGGCTCGGGCTCGGGCTACACCTTCACCGCGACCGGCCTGCCGCCGGGCCTGTCGATCGACCCGGCCACCGGCCTCATCACCGGGACCGTCACCAGCGGGATCGGCTCGCCGTTCACCGTCACGGTCACGGCCACCGACGGCGAGGGGGCGTCCGTCACCACGCCGCTCACGATCATCGTGAACCCGCCGGTGGTGATCGACCCGGCTCCGCTGCCGCAGCCGGCGGTGGGGAGCGCCTACGAGCACCAGCTCGCGACCGCCGGCGGCTCGGGCGGCGGCTACACCTACGCGGCCACGGGCCTGCCCGCCGGCCTCTCCATCAGCCCGACCGGCCTCATCACCGGCACGGTCGCCGACGCGACCGGCTCGCCCTTCACCGTCGAGGTCACCGTCACGGATAGCGAGGGCGCCTCCGTCACCACGACGCTCACCCTCGTCGTCAACCCGGCGCTGGAGGTCTCGCCGTCGACGCTCCCGCCGACGGCCGTGGGCAGCGGGTTCCAGCCCGGCCTGGCCACGACGGGCGGCTCGGGCTCGGGCTACACCTACGCGGCCGTCGGCCTCCCCGCCGGCCTGACGATGAACCCCGACGGCTCCATCTCGGGCCGGATCACCGCGCCGGCCGGGACCTACATCGCGACCGTCACGGCGACGGACGGGCAGGGGGCCTCGGTCTCCGTCCCGTACTCGATCGAGGTCCTGTCGGCGATCGTCCCGACCGAGCCGAGCTTCCCCTCGCCGGTCGTCGGCGTCCCGTACAGCCACCAGGTCGAGGCGGAAGGGGGCTCGGGCTCGGGCTACACCTACGCGGCCGTCGGCCTGCCCGCCGGCCTGGCCATCGACCCGACCACCGGGGTCATCTCCGGGACGATCGCCGGCGGCGAGGGCGGGACCTACGCGGTCGTCGTGACCATCACCGACGGCAACGGCGCGACCGGGACGCATGAACTGTCGTTCGTCGTCGCCCCGCCGCTCCGCAGCAACCTCGGCGAGCTGCCGGCCCCGGTGGCCGGCCGGCCTTACAGCCGGCAGCTCGTCGGCTCGGGCGGCTCGGGCTCGGGCTACACGTTCACGGCGACCGGCCTGCCGCCGGGCCTGTCGATCAGCCCCGACGGCCTCATCACCGGCACGCCGACGACGGCCGCGGGCTCGCCCTACACGGTGACCGTCGCGATCACCGACGGCGACGGTGCGACGACCACCCGGACCTACCAGTTCGCGGTCTCCCGCGCCACGCCCACGATCGGCCTGACGTCCTCGTCGACGTCGTCCGAGCCGGGCGCGGCCCTGACCTTCACGGCCTCGGTCTCGGCCGCCGGCGCCGCCGCGGCCCCGCAGGGCTACGTCGCCTTCTACGACGGCGAGGCCCTGATGGGCTGGGCCTGGGTGGTCGACGGCGTCGCGACCTACACGACCTCGTCGCTGCCGGCCGGCCCGCACACGATCCGGGCCGTGTACTCGGGCGACGACGTCTTCGGCCTGGTGGTCTCGCAGGCGGTGGAGCAGTCGGTCCTGTTCGCCTCGACGGGCTCGGTCGTCCCGCCGGCGACCGCGCCGGGCTTCGGCGGCACGGCCCCGTTCACGCTGGCCGTGCCGTCGCAGGGGGGCCGGACGGCCACCGGGCGGGTCGCCTTCTACGACGGCGACGTCCTGCTCGGGATCGCCCACCTGGACGCGAACGGCGTCGCGACCTTCGCGGCGACCGGCCTGTCGGTCGGCGTGCACTCGATCCGCGCCATCTACGAGGGCGACGCCCACTTCCGGGCGTTCGCGACCTCGCCGGTGACGACGGAGGTGGTCCGCAACGCCTCGACCATGGGCGTGGTGACGTCCTCGTCCCCGACGGTCTACGTCGGCCAGTCGCTGACGCTCACGGCCACGCTCACGGCCGTCTCGAACTCCCCGGCGCCCCTCACCGGCCGCGCCGCCTTCTACGACGAGACCGGGGCCCTGCTGGGCATCGCCTGGGTGACGCCCGGCCCGGCCGCCCTCTCCTCGGAGACCCTGACGACCGTCGTCGGCCACGCCACCCTCACCGGCGTCTCGCTCTCGCCCGGCACGCACACGATCCGCGTCGTGTACGAGGGCGACGCGAATTACGCCCCGGTCGAGTCCACCACCCAGGCGACCGTCCTGGTCCAGCCGGTGGCGACCAGCACCACGCTCGGCGTGAGCGCCACGCCCGCGGGGACGACCGTCCTGACGGCGACCGTCGCGGCCGTCGACCCCTCCGCGCCGGCCCCGAGCGGGACCGTCCGGTTCTACGACGGCGACGCCCTGCTCGCCGAGATCCCGCTGGTGAACGGCGTCGCGACCTACGACGTCGGGGCGCTCGCCGCGGGGGCCCACGCATTCCGCGCCGTCTTCGCGTCGTCCGACGGCTCGACCGGCGGAGGCTCGTCCGGCTCGGCGACCGTGTCGATCACCGGGCCGCAGGTCGTCGGCCTGAGCCGCTACGGCGTCCGTTGGTCGCCCACGAAGCTGGTGCTCACGTTCGACTCGTCGCTGGATCCGGCCTCGGCCGTCCGGGCGTCGAACTACCGGATCGTGGGCCCGAACGGCCGCCCCGTCGCCGTGTCGCGGGCCGTCTACGACCCGGCGGCCAACGCCGTCACGCTCTACCCGGCCCGGCGGCTGAACCTGGCCCGGACCTACGTCCTGACCGTCAACGGCCAGCTCCCCGACGGCGTCGCCGGCGTGACGGGCGTCCCCCTCGACGGGTCGGGCCTGGGCCGCCCGGGGACCGACTTCCGGGCCGCCGTGGGCCATCGGGCCCTGGCCAACCCCGGCGACCCGCCGGCGGTGAGGTTCTCCAAGGGGACGGCCTCGGCCGCCCGCTCCGGCTACCTCGCCCACATCCGCGCCATCCTCGCCCGGGGCGGGCGGTTCGCGGACCTCGCCGCCCTGAACCGGCGCTGATCCCGCCCGCGGGAAGGGCGACCTCCTGAGACCGACGCCGGCCGGCCGCGACTCGCGGCCGGCCGGTTTTTTATTGCGCCGGCACGAAACCGAAACCACCCGCCCATTTCGCTCAAATTACGGAATCTCCACGACTGCCTATTGAAATCATCGAAACCGGACACTTATCGTAGGTCACCCGACGGGTGTCGGAGACGACTTGTCGCCTAATCCGATGGCACCCGATCCCTTTCGACCGGGGCGAACGACCCCATCGAGGCCAGCCATGTTCAGCCCGCGTCGCGATCGCACCGGCCCCCGCCGCAAGTCCGCGCCCGCCCGTCGCCGGGCGCTGATCCTGGACGTGCTGGAGGAGCGGATCGTCCTGTCCGGCGGGCCCGACGGCGGCGGGACGCCCGACGGGGAGTTCCAGACGCTGGACGCCCCGCTGGCGATCGACGAGGTCGCGTTCCGCAACCCGGTCGCGGGGGCGGGCTATCAGCACCAGGTGACGGCCTCCGGCGGGACCGGCTCGGGCTACAGCTTCACGGCGACCGGCCTCCCCGACGGCCTGACGATGAGCGCCTCCGGGCTGGTCTCCGGGACGGCCGGGGCGTCCGCGGCCGGGACGTATGCGGTCGCGGTCGAGGTGAAGGACGACGGCGGGGGGTCGGCCTCCCGGCCGTTCGCGCTGACGGTGAGCCCGGCCGTCGCCCCCGTCCCGGCGGGCGCGATCGGCAGCTTCTACACCCACCGGATCGAGGCGACGGGCTGGACCGAGGGGGCGACGTTCAGCGCCGTGGGCCTGCCGACGGGCCTGACGATCACGACGTCGGGCCTCATCTCCGGGACGCCGACCGGCCCGGCGGGGACCTCGGCCGTGGCGGTCTCGGCCGTCGACGCCGACGGGACCCGGCTGACGCTGGGGATCTCGTTCGTGGTCAACCCGGCGATCGTCTTCGACGCGAGTTCGCCGCCGAGGCGGCCGGCGGTCGGCTCGCCCTACGGGTATCAGGTCGCGGCCTCGGGCGGCTCGGGCGCGGGCTACGCCTACGAGGCGACCGGGCTGCCGCAGGGCCTGGCGATCGACGCGGCCACGGGCAAAATCTCCGGGAGGGCGACGGCCGGGACGGTCGGCGGCCATTCGGTCGTCGTCAAGGTGACCGACGACCAGAAGGCCTCGGCGACCTGGGCCTTCACGCTGACGGTGAACCCGGCCATCGTGCTGGCCTCCGGCGCGATCCCGTCGCCGGCGGTGGGGAGCGAGTACAGCCGCCAGGTGGCGATCGCGGGCGGGTCGGGCTCGGGCTACACCTTCACCGCGACCGGCCTCCCCCCGGGCCTGGAGATCTCGGCGGGCGGGCTGATCTCGGGGACTCCCGTCGCGGCGGGCGGCCCCACCGCGATCCTGGTCGAGGTGACCGACGGCGAAGGGGCCGCGGCGAGCGGCACGCTCCAGGTCACGATCAACCCGGCGCTAGGCGTCTCCGGCCTGGGGACGGCCCCGCAGGGGGCGATCGGCGCGCCGTACGGCCATCGGCTCTCGGGGACGGGGGGCTCGGGCTTCGGCTACACGTTCGCGGCGACCGGCCTCCCCCCGGGCCTGTCGCTCGCGGCGGGCGGCCTGATCTCCGGCACGCCGACGAACCGGGCGGGCTCGCCGTACCTGGCGACGATCACCATGACCGACGCCCAGGGGGCGAGCGTGACGCGGACGCTCAGCCTGGCGATCAACCCGGCGCTGGTCCTGAACGGCCTGCCGCTGCCGGACGGCGTCGCGGGGCGGGCGTACGCGCGGTCGCTGGCGGCGTCGGGCGGCTCGGGCTCCGGCTACACCTTCGCGGCCACGGGCCTCCCCGCCGGCCTGACGATGAGCGCCGCCGGGGTGATCTCCGGCACGCCGACCGAGGCCGCGGACGCCCCGTCCCAGGTGACGATCACCCTGACGGACGGCGGCGGGGCCTCGATCACCCGCGCGGCCTCGATCCTCGTGAACCCGACGTTCGTTCTCCAGGGGGCCATCCCCGGGCCCTCGCTGAACTACCCGTACGAGTCCCAGTTCACCGCGACCGGCGGGGCAGGGGGCTCGTACACCTTCACGGCGACCGGGCTGCCGCCCGGCCTGACGATGAGCGCCTCGGGCCTGATCTCCGGGACGGTGACGACGGGCCCGGGGGCCCGCTACGCGGTCGTCGTAACGGTGACCGACGCCGTCGGCTGGGAGCTTTCGCGGCAGTATAACGTGACCGTCGACCCGCCGGTCTCCGTGGCGGACGACGCCCCGCCCGCGACCGTCGGCGCGCCGTACAGCGTCCGGGTCGCGGCGACCGGCGGCCGGGGGTCGGGGTACGCCTTCAGCGCGACCGGCCTGCCCGACGGCCTGTCCATCGACGCCGGCGGGTTGATCTCCGGCCAGGCCGCGGCGGGGTCCGAGGGGACCTACGAGGTCGTCGTGACGGCGGTCGACCCCGTGGGGGCGAGCGGATCGGCCACCCTGTCGCTCGTCGTGGCGGCGGCCGTCCTGCCGACGGCCACGCCCGAGAACCCCTACGCCGCCACGCTCTTCGGCTCGAACGGCACGGCGACCGGCTACACCTACGCGGCGACGGGCCTGCCCGAAGGGCTGACGATGACCCCCGACGGCACGATCCTCGGCACGCCGCCGCCCGAGGCCGCGGGCGACTACGTCGTGACCGTGACCGTGACCCGAGGCGGGGCCTCGACCCAGGTCCCCTACGCCATGCGGGTCAACCCGCCGCTGGCCCTCACCGTGGAGGCGCTCCCCGGGACCGACTACTACGCGCCGTATCGGCTCCTGGTCGTCGGGGCCGGCGGCTCGGGCTCGGGCTACACGTTCACGGCGACCGGCCTGCCGTCCGGGATGTCGCTCTCGCCCGACGGCGTCCTGAGCGGCCGGCCCAAGGTCAGCTCGGGGGTGCCGTACCCGATCGTCGTCACGATCACCGACGGGGCCGGCGCGTCGGTCGTCAGGACCTACCCCCTCGCCGTCGACTCGCGGCCGTTCGCCACCCCGGGGCTCGTGACCCTGGCGCTCTCGGCGCAAAGCGTGGAGGCCGGCTCGGCCGTGACCTTCACGGCCACGGTCACGCCGCCGGCCGGCGGGGGCGTCCCGACCGGCTGGGTCCTGTTCTTCGACGGGACCTACGACAGGAACGGCGACGAGCTGCTCGGCTCGGTCGTCCCGGTGGACGGCGTGGCGACGTTCACCACGGCCGCGCTGGCGGCCGGGTCGCACTCGATCTACGCCGTGTTCATCGACTCGCCCGAGTACGGCCGGTCGGACTCGGCGAGGCTCCCGCTGGTCGTGACGCCCGCACCGACGGTCACGACGCCCACGCCCACCCCCACCGCGCCGACCCAGGCCGTCCCCGCGACGCCGGCCGTCCAGGTCGCGGCCCCCGCGGCGACGGCCGCGGCCCAGCCGACGGCCGCGGCGCAGGCGGTGCCCGCCCCGGCCGCCTCGACGCCCGACCCGCTCGCGCCGGCCCCCGCGCCCGCGCGGGTCTCGGCCCGGCTCGCGGCGAGGGCTCGGGCGACGTTCGCCCGGGCCCGGCAGGCGGTGGCCGCCAGGCCGACGTTCAGGCCGGCGGCGCGGGTCGCGGCCCGGCCGATGGCCGCGGCGGCGCGGCTCGCCGCCCGGCTGCGGGCCCGCTGACCCCATGCGTCGCCTCCCCCTCGGCTCAGCGCGGGGGGGAGGGGCGGCGGGAGGGTCCCTCGGCCGTCGCCGGGAGCCGCGGGTCGGGGAGGCGGGGGACGACGGACTCGCGCGGGGCGTCGGGGTCGGCCGGAGCGGCCGGCTCCTCGCGGGCGATGTCGGCCGCCTCGGGGGCTTCGTCCTCCTCGGGGAGCCCGCCCGAATCCCCCTCGACCAGCTCGACCTGGAAGTCGTCGAACCAGGCCGTGCCGTAGCCGGCCAGGCCCAGGGTGACGGTGAACTCGCCGTCGACCGGGGCCTTGCGGTAGAGGACCACGCGCGACCAGTTGTTGATGAGGTCGGTCGACCGGAACTGGAGCTGCTCGCCGCCGATCGAGTCCCGGACGACGATCCCCCCCGCGCCCGGGGCCGAGGTCATCGGCCGGCGGACCACGACGGACACCCGGATGAGGTTGTTGGCCCGGACCTTCAGGGCCGGCGACCGGACGGCGACGAGGGGATGGTCGACGAACGGCGGGAGCGTGGTCTCCAGCTCCTTGGGGTCGACCGGCGTGGCGTTCATGCGGATGGCGCGATTGCCGGCGGCGGCGGAGGGGACCGGGAAGTCGGGCTCCACGACCACCATCTTGGCGTCGATGCGATCGGCCTGGTAGCTCATGTCCATCCAGCCGTCCTCGCTCATCTCCGACGGGTCGTCGAACGCCCCGGAGGGGACGCGGTTGGGGCCGAATCGATAGCCGGCCTTGCCGCTGATCCAGTCGAGCCAGACGTAGAGTTCGGGGAGGGTGGCGTAGCTGACCAGCGGCGGGCAGGCCGTGGGCTTGATCTGGAGCGCGGGCACCTCGGGGAAGCCGGCCGGGCGGGGGTCGCCGGGCTTCAGGTCGACGGACGGCGGGTCGTAGTGGGCGAGCGTCGCCTTGACGAGGGCCTTGAAGCCGCCGACCCAGTGGTTGAAGGCCAGGATCCGCAACGGCCGCAGGGCGCGTCGGGCCTCCTTCCAGGCCAGCCCGAAGTCCTCGCGGTCGCGGGCGTCGCGGGCCGACTTGACGCTGGCCTCCGCCTGGGCGAGCAGGCCGACGGCGTCGTTGACCTGCTTGGTCAGCCCCAGGGCCCGGCGCTGCTCCACGTCCTCGGCCTGGGTGATGGTGATCCCGTCGGCGGCGAGCCGGCCGTTGATCTCGGCGACCTGTTGGATCGTCGCCTCGGCCTGCTCGATGGCGAGTTGCACGGCCGTCGGCCGGGCGCGGAGGATGGCCGCCTCGACGCGGTCCTTCAGCTCCATGTCGGACGTGCAGAGGATCATCGCGGAGGTGTCGAACTCGGCGACGTGGATGAACGTCCCGCCCGGCACCCGGCGGTGCTCCAGGACCTCCACGCCGCCGGGGCTGATCTCGAACGCCTCCACCCCCTGCGTGAGCGTGGTTTGGATCTCCAGGTCGCGGGCCGCCATCTGGTAGGGCTGGTACTGGACGTAGTCGAAGTAGTCGGACAGGAGCAGGAGCGTGCCGCGGTCCTTCACCTTGATGGCCGCCGCCTTGTGATAGGGCTTCGGCTTGTACTCGGGCAGGAGCCGGACCTTCGTCGACGGCATCGAGCCCGGGGGGGGCAGCTCGGAGGGCCAGGGGTCGTAGACGTCGTGGATCGGGATCGGGTCGGCGCCCTGGGCGAGCAGGCCCTCGACGAGGTCGATCTCCATGTTCAGGATGGCGGACTCGATCAGCAGGGGGCGGCCGGCGGGGCGGGTGAGGTCGGCGTCGCCCTGGAAGATCAGGCCGCGGTAGCCGGCGGCGAGAGCCAGGTAGGTCATGGTCCGGAGGTGCTCCGGCAGGGGGCGGGGGACGCCCCAGGCCGGCGGGGGGGCCTCGCCCCAGATGGCCGACTGGAGCGCCAGCGGGGCCGCAGCCGGGATCATCGCCCAGAACATCTGGCCGATGTTCGACCGGGCGGTCAACTCTCGGCGCTGGATGAGAAAGCGGTAGAACTCCTTCTGCTCCTGGGCCGCGGCCCAGTGGTTGGTGGGGATCGCGATCGCGTCCAGGTTCATCGGCGACCGCGCGTACAGCGGCAGGTCGCCGCGGACCTCGCCGATCGTCAGCCGGGAGGCGTCGGGCGGCAGGTCGTGGATGGCGCGGAGCAGCTTGCGGGTGCGGTCCAGCTCGGCCTCGCGGACCTTGATCTCGCGGTTGCGGCCCAGGTCGCGGCCGAGCATCCAGAAGGCCGTCGACCCGGCGAACGGGAAGTCGCGGACCTCCGCCAGCCGGCCGTCGGTCCCCTCGCCGGCCGCGCCGCGGCCGAGCCGGGGCATCAGCAGGAAGCCTCGGTCGACCGCCTCCTGGAGCCGCGCGGGGTCGGCGTCGTGCTCGTCGACCAGGACGTCGAAGCCGTATCGGCGCAGCTCGGTGACGTCGGCGCCAGGGGCCTCGATCGCGGTGGGGAGCCACAGGTGGCGGCGGCGGTCGTCGCCCATCCGACTGAGCCGGTTGCGATCCAGGCGGATCTTCTCGTACCGCGGCCGCGCGCCGGCGTCGACGACGGGCGGGGGCGTGGCCGCGGGGTTGGCCTCGGGGGGCGGGGGGGCGTCGGCCGGGGCCTCGCCGGGGGGCGTCCAGGCGGCGGCGAGTTCCTCGGGGACGGGGGTCAGGGTCAGGTCGTCGAGGAAGACCTCCGCGCCCCCCTGGCCGCCCATCAGGTTGACGACCACGCAGTCGACGTACGCGCCCTCCAGGCTGACCGGCCGCCGCGACGAGACGCGCAAGACCCGCGCCTGCTCCTCCAGCGACGGCGGCAGGTGGGCGGCCTCCAGCCGCTGCCAGCGGTCGATCCGGTCGAAGATGGTCCCGGGCACCAGCAGGAACGACGGCGCGCGGGTCTCGGGGTCGACGTCCTTGGGGAGCACGACCCGGACGAACAGCCGCACCCCCGCCCGGTTCGCCCGGACCTGGAGCGAGACGTCCAGCAGGTCCGTCACCGGGACGTTCGGGACCGGGTAGCTGACGTAGAAGGCGCTGCCGGCGTCGGCCTCGAACTGGAAATGCTCGGACAGCTTGCCGTCGTAGGCGGCGCGGTCGGAGCGGTCGTGGGCCAGCAGGTTGATGGTGGCGTCGGTGTGCTCGCGACGCCAGGCGACGCCCGGGGATTCGAACCCGTCGTGCAGCGAGGCCGGCGGTGCCTCGGCCTTCGGCGCCTCGGCCTTGCCTTCCTCGATGGTGGCCCGCTGGGCCGTCGCCCGCGGCCCGGCCAGCACGGCCAGCGCCGCGCCGAGGGCCAGCCTCCATCCCACGCGCGATCGTCCGCTTCCCATCGGGCCGAGACCTCCGTGTACTCGGGCCACCCTCCCCGGATCCCTCGAACCGCGGATGCTACCCGCCCCCCGCGAAACCGAGAAGGCCAAACCGGCGGTGGCTCCGTTCGCCGCGACGGCGCGGACAACCGAAATCGCAACACCATGCCCCACAAAGCAATTACGCCGAACGCCGTCGGGTTCGTTCGTCGAAATCGATGGGGTCGTCCGGGCCTCGCGGCGAATACCGAGGGGCGGAAGGGGCGCGATGAGGTCCGCGCGGACGGCCCCCCCGTCCCGATACCGGGGGAGCCGAATCGTCCCCTCTCCCGCCGGGAGAGGGTCGCCGGGGCGCGGAGGGCATTCCGGGCGCGCAACACTCGGCCAGGCCGACGCCAAGCATCCTTCTCCCCTTGAGGGAGAATGTGGCCGAAGGCCGGATGAGGGGGCGATCGGCGTCGGACGCTTCCATCCGAAGAGGCTTCGAAGTCCGTGGCCGCCGGTCGCGCCACCCCTCATCCGGCCCTGCGGGCCACCTTCTCCCTCAAGGGTGCTCCGTCGAAAACATCCGCGATTCGGGCGACGAACGGCCTTCCCCCCTCGCGGGGGAAGGTGGCCCGAAGGGCCGGATGAGGGGGACGACGAGCGAGAAGACCGTCGGGCCGCGGCGAAGGCCGAGCGGGCGGGCCTTTGGATGCCGATGGCTCGTGTGCTTCGCGTCCCCCTCATCTGACCCCTGCGGGGTCTGTCTTCCCCCGCAAGGGGGGAAGATCGCCTTCGACCCGCGTCGGCATGCTTTCGACAGAGCACCTCAAGGGGAGAAGGGTTTTGATCTCGACGGCCATCCCGAACTCCGACGACCCTCGCCCGGCCCTTCGGGCCGCCCTCTCCCGGCGGGAGAGGGGACGTCGGGTCGCAGCTTGCGCCGGTTCGGGTCGTCGTCGCGTCTTGCATCACCCCCTCCGGGCCGGCTCGGCGGGACGGACCGTCCGTCCCTTCCAAGGTAGGATCCGCACGAGGGGGCGCGGGATTTCAGGAAAAGCGCCGGCTCAGTCGGATTTCTTCTCCTGGGGCGCGGGAGGACGGCCGCGGTCGCGCTCGCGCTCGCGGTCGGCGGCCTCGGGATCGGGGCCGGGCTGGCCGATGTCGCGACGGCCGCGGTCGGTGGTCGCGCCGCCGTCGCGATGGGCATCGCCGCCGCCTTCGAACTGGTCGGATCGCTTGGGGTCCTCGGGCATGGCTCGGGCTCCGGTCGGGAGAGAGGGGTCTCGCCCGATCTGGGAGCAATTCCCGGGCCCGACGAGGGGCCGGATCGATCGTCAGTAGGAATCGGGATCGATCGGCCCCAGGTCCGCATCGGCGTCGCCGGGGAGGAGTGGGGCCCGCCCCGGGATGAGGGCGGGAGGGGGTTCGGGCGGCAATTGGGCCGCCGTCCCGTACAGGGACTGATGCGTCCGCTCCAGGTCCGCACGCATCGCCGCGAGTTCGGGGGCCGACGACGGGAACCGTGCGGGCTTCGCCGCGAGGAGCCGCTTGTAGTAGGCGCCGACGGCGCGATGGTATCGTGCGCGGCGATCGTGCCAGGCGGCTTCGCGGAGGTAATGCCACCCGACTCGGGCGCTCTCCCAGGACTGCCTGAATCGATATATCGCACTCTGCCAATCCAGCGTGGAGGGACCTGCCGTCGAGCCCAGCCGGGCACGGAACGAATCGCCGTGCAGCAGGGCGAGGCCGAGGACCCGCGCGGCCCCCGCCAGCATCGGCCCGGCCGGGGCGAGTTGGCGGTCGGACAGGTGGCGCTCCCGAAGCGCCCGGGATTCATGATAGGCGATGACGCGGTCCAGCATCGCCGCGTCGGCCCCGCGACGGAGCGACGCCAGGAAGAACACAGCCACGACCGCGAGGATCAGGCCGATCGCGGCGAGCGTCCGGCGGGGCCGCGTGCGGCGGCCGGCGGCTCGGTCCCGGTCGCCGAGGCTCATCCTTCGACCTCCTTCCCTGTCACGCACGATCGCCGACGGCGGGCCGATCGGACGGGCTCGCGGCGCGAACGACGCGGCCCCGGCGCGAGGGTCGCGCCGGGGCCGCGGGGGTGGGGCCATGAGGATCGGACGGCGGGCGTCAGTAGGCGTCGCTGCCGACGACCTCGCCGAGCGAGACGGTGCCGAGGGCCCACCAGGTCTGCCAGTTGATGGAGTTCTTGATGAACTTCACGCTGCCGTCGCCGAACAGGGCGTTCACGCCGCCGGAGTGGTTGCTGTTGGCGTTGACGTAGTGGGCGTGCTCGGCCTGGGCGCAGCAGTCCATGCGGCAGGCGCTCCACTTGGTCGCGCCGGGGGGATACACGGTGTTGAACATCGAGTAGCCCATGGCGCCGCAGGCCCAGTGGTTGCCGCGGCCGGTGCCGGCCTCTTGCAGGAACTTGGCCTGGCAGGTGGCGTCGTCGGTCTTGAGGACCTGGATGGCGTTGACGACGCGGCCGATGTCCTGGACGTTGGCGCCGCCGGCGCTGGAGACGTTGCCGGTGGAGTTGCCCGGCAGCGGGCCGGAGAAGCGGTTGCCGACGAGGGCCTCGGCGAACGCGATGGTGTTGGAGGTGCCGTCGGTGATGTCGGCCGTGGTGCTGCCGCGGGCGTAGCCGAACATGCCGGTGGTGTCGATGGCCGCCTTCTGGCAGCAGTTGTACGTCGAGGTGCCGAGGCTGGCGTGATAGCTGTTGTTGTTGGTCTTGCCGGCGTTGCCGTCGGACGGGCAGAGGAAGCCGGCGATGCGGCTCTCATACACCGTCGAGTTGATGTAATAGCTGGGCTGGCCGCCCCACGCGCAGGCGAAGTTGAAGTTGGCCGCGTTGTAGAGCGGCTGCTGCTCCATGTAGCCCAGCAGCAGGGCCTGGGCGCTCCAGGAGTCCCACGAGGGGGACCTCGTCGCGGGGGCCAGGCTCCCGGTGTTGTTGTTGGACAGGTCGTAAGGCCCTTCCGACGACCCCAGCGGGAAGGTGGCGTGGGTCGAGTGGTAGTTGTGCAGGGCCAGGCCGATCTGCTTCAGGTTGTTGATGCACTGCGACCGCCGGGCCGCCTCGCGGGCCGCCTGGACGGCCGGCAGCAGCAGGGCGATCAGGACCGCGATGATGGCGATGACGACGAGAAGCTCGATCAGCGTGAAGCCGGCGCGCGGACGTCGGGGCATGGGGGCGACTCCTCGGGTTGGTCGAAGACGGAACTATGAAGGGCCCCCGCACCCGGGGGCGTGGCTCGGCGGGAGGGGCGGAGAGGCCGGCGGACGGTCCCCGTCGCGGTCACTTCTTCTTCCCCTGGGTCTTCATGAACTCGGCCATCTTGTTCGTGGCCTCCTTGTGCTCCTCGGTCGGGGTCCCCATCCCTTCGGGCGCGGAGTCGCCGCAGCCGGAGAGGGCGAACGCCACCGCGGCCGTGAAGATCCAGAGGAACCCCCGCGCGTGCGGGAATCGGGCGATCGTCATGGATAGCTCCCTGTCAGGTCGGACGGATCGGTTCGAGTGCGGATCGACGGGCGCACGGGGCGGGGGCGCACCGCCAGGGACGCGGACCTGCCGCGCGAAGACGAGCGACCTCCTGGAGGCCGGCGGACCAGCACGATCGAGAGCATGCAGCTACGGGGCGGAGACGCCGACGTCGAGCGTGGGACCTCGCGCAAAGGGTGCGGGTCGATTCGCCGCCGGCCCCATCGATCACTTGTTGAACGGGGTCACTATAGCACGGGGGTTATCGGCTTCAATCGTCGAATCCCTGAATCTGGGGCATTTCTCATGACCTGGGCGTCGATCACGCCTATAGCATCCTCAAATCCCCCCGATGCGACCGATGCGACGGCCGGGTCGGAAACGACGCGAGCCCGGCCGCCGGGGCGGCGGCCGGGCTCGCGGGCCGGCGTCTCGGGCGAGGGGCGTGAGGTCCGGTCAGTTCCCGGCGGCGGGGGCCGGGGCCGAGGTCGCGGCGGGGGAGCCCTCGGCGACGCGGACGGCGCGGCGGTCTTCATAGGTCCGGCCGAACATGTCGGTCGTGCGGACGTGGATCAGGTGCGTCCCCGGCGCGGGGGAGTCGGCGGCGAGCTTCGCCTTCCAGAGGTGGGTCGACTTCGCCGGCGCGGGGAGCTTGCGGCCCGGGGGCGGGGTCGGGCCCGCCTCCAGCTCCTTCATGGCCAGGTAGAACGGATCCGCGGCCGAGACCTTCTCCATCGGCCGCCACTCGCCCGCCTCGCCCAGCCGCAGCTCGACCTTCGAGCGCCCGGAGCCGGCGAAGACGTTGACGACCACGTCGGCCGCGGGGGCGTCGGCGGCGGCCACCTCCTCGGGTGCGTGGATGTTCATCTGGTGATCGGCCGGGCGGCGGGCGGCGTGGAACTCGACGTCGTACTTCGGGCCGTCGAAGGTGACGATCGAGTAGCCGTTGGGGGCGCCGTCGGACATGGTGGCGTTGGGGATGCCGTTCTCGTCCGGCGCGCCCGACCACCACGAGCCGCAGACGGTGCCGTGGACGAGGTGGTGGTGGGGGTTGTCCGCGGAGAAGCCGGCCTCCTCGCCCAGGAAGCGGTGGTCCTGGCGGTGCAGGTGGGCCGAGATCGACAGGCTGTGCGGGCGGGCGGCCAGCAGCTTGAACAGCTCGGGACGCTCCTCGATCTCGGTGATCGGGATGTGCATGGTCAGGACGACGAGCTGGTCCTCCGGGGTGCTCGCCAGGTCGTTGCGGACGAACTCCATCTGCTTGGCGCCCAGGCCGCCGTGGTACTTCCCCTTCTTCTCCTTCTTCGCCGGGTCGGGGGCGACCCACACGACGTCGTCGAGGACGATGAAGTGGACCGGGCCGTGGTCGAACGAGTAGTACGAGGGGCCGAAGTAGCGCTCCCAGGTCTCGTCCGAGTAGCGGTCGTCGGCCGCGTCGAAGTTCATGTCGTGGTTCCCCAGGACGTTGTACCAGGGGAGGCCCAGCAGCGCGATCGACCGCTTCAGCGGCGGGTAGACGGAGAGGTCGTTGAAGGCGACGTCGCCGAGGGTCATCCCCAGGACCGCGCCGTGGTTCCGCTGGAGGAGCAGCGGCTCGATCACGTCGTGGGTGATGTACTCGACCTCCTTGACGTCGCGGGGCTGGGTGTCGCCGAAGAGGAGGAGCTTGAACGAGTCGGGCTCCTCGCGGCGGACGAGCGGGAAGTCGACCGAGGCGGGCAGGGGCCCGGTGGGCTCGACGGCGGGGAAGTGGGTCTTCGGCGAGCCGGCCGGCTTGTGGATGTAGTAGAACTTCGGCAGGTTCTCGGCGTCGACGGGCGTCATCCAGTGCCGGGGCTTGACGACGAACAGGATGGCGTCGTCGTCGACGGGGAGCGAGTACCGCCCGGCGTCGTCGGTGCGGACGACGTCGCGGCCGTTGGAGACGCGCACGCCCGGGATCCCCGCCTCGCCCTCGCCGCGGCGGCCGTCGCCGTCCTTGTCTTCGAAGACGAAGCCCGTCGCCGTCTGCGCGACCTTCCCGGCCGGCGCGGGGGTCGGGGCCTTCTCGGCCGGGACGACCGTCTCGGTCGGGTTCTTCGGCGCGCCGGGGGCGGGGGCGTTGGGCGCCTGCTGCGCCGGGGCGAGGGGGCAGTAGGCCAGGGCCGCCGCGAGGGCGAGGGACGGGTGGATTCTCATGGGGATGGTCTCCGGGAATGCTGCGGATGCGAGGCGGGGCTGGAGCAGGGCGCCTATTATGACCTCCCCGCGCGAAGGTTTCACGAACGCCCGGAGAAGGATGGAAGCACGGCCCGCCCCTGTAGGCAAGGCCGCCGGGGCCTTAGGATCCCGGGAGATCCGCCGGGAGCCGCCGCCATGCCGTCCGACATCGACCGCATCGCCCCCACGCTCCGCCCCGCCGGCCGCGTCGCCATGCGCCAGCGCTGGGCGGACCTGCTGTTCCTGCACTGGCCGGTCCCCGTCGAGGCGATCCGGCCCCTGGTCCCGCCGTCGCTGGAGATCGACACGTTCGACGGGGTCGCGTACGTCGGCCTGGTGCCGTTCACGATGACCGGGGTCCGCTACGCGTGGGCCCCGGCCGTGCCCGGGACGTCGCGGTTCCACGAGGTCAACGTCCGGACCTACGTCCATTTTCGGAGCCGCGACCCGGGCGTCTGGTTCTTCAGCCTCGACGCCGCGAACGCCCTGGCCGTGCGGGTGGCGCGACGGTCCTGGGGCCTGCCGTATCACTTCGCCCGGATGGACCTCGATCGTTCGGAAGGCCGCATCGCCTATCGCTCCGAGCGCCTATGGCCCGGCCCGACGCCCGCCGGCTGCGACCTGGCCTACGCCCCCGAGGGGACGCCGACGGCCTCGCGGCCCGGGACGCTGGAGCACTTCCTGGCCGAGCGCTACATCCTCTACACGAAGCATCGCGGCCGGCTCTATTCCGGCCGGGTCCACCACGACCCGTACCCGCTCCGGCCGGCGCGGGTGCTGCGGCTGGAGGAATCGCTCCTCGCCGCCGCGGGGCTGCCGCGACCGGAGGGCGTCGCACCGCTCGCGCATTACGCGAGCGAGGTCCGCGTGCGGGTGTATCCCCTTCGACCCGTCCAAGATTCGTCGCCGTCGTGCGAATATCCGCCCGAGTGAGACGACGCGCGAATTCCAACGTGAATCGAGGCCGAACATGGACGCCGATTGGGAGAGCAAGCCGAAGCCGACGATCCAGATGCGCGAGGTGCTGATCGTCCCGAAGTCCGGCGCGGGGATCGTTCCGTATCTGGGCGGGGCCGCGGCGCTGGCCCTGCTGTTCCTGGCCCTGGCGGTCGGGAACGAGCAGCCGGCCTGGATCCTGCCGATCGTGCTGGTGATCGCGGCGACCGTGGTCGGGCTGTGCGGGCTGTTCACGGTGGGGCCGAACGACGCGAAGGTGCTGCAACTCTTCGGCGACTACAGGGGGACCGTCCGCGAGCCGGGGCTGCGATGGGTCAACCCGTTCTACACCAAGCGGCGGATCTCGCTGCGGGTGCGGAACTTCGAGAGCGAGCGGCTGAAGGTCAACGACCTGGCCGGCAACCCGATCGAGATCGCCGCCGTGGTGGTCTGGC
>ERZ778021.1427-NODE-1427-length-28347-cov-6.082850_pt1 | contig 28347 bp, 24 predicted proteins | sample MGYA00375751_ERZ778021 | MGnify/ENA primary metagenome ERZ778021 (study PRJEB29350, sample SAMN05389814) | bioreactor metagenome | isolation source: Thiocyanate stock bioreactor | place: South Africa: University of Cape Town | collected 2013-08-29 ... | reverse complement strand
GCCGCCGCCGCCGCCGCGCGGACGTCGAATCGCGCGGGGCGGCGTTCTGTTCCGGATTGCGACATCGCGCGGGGTCCTTCCCGAAGTCTGGGCTCATGGTGACGCGAATCGGCCCGCCGTCCATCCGTGCGCCGGGCGGGGCGTAGACTACCCGCCGCCCGCCGGCCCGGCAAGGCGATTCGCGCCCGCCGGCCGCCCCCCGCCGCCTTGACCTGGGTGGTGGCTCCCCTATCATTGGGACGGGCCGGTGGAAGGCCCCGGGGCCGGGATCTCCGGCGGCGACGAGCCCGCGGGGCCCCCGACCCGACCGGCGTCCGAGCCCGCGGCGACGACGAGGGGAGCACACCATGCCCCTGGGCCGGTTTGAAACATTTCGGTGTCGAGCGTCGGGGCGTTCGCTCGGCGTGGTGGATCGCAAATTCCCATGACGACGCCCGTCCCCCGCATCGCCCTGGCGACGTCCACGTCGGGGCCCGACCCGTCGATCGCGGGCCTGGCCCTGATCGCCGGCCTGACGGCGAGGGGCCGGCGGGTGCAGCACTTCCGCACGCGGGCCTGCCCCACCCCCACCGAGGTCGTCGCCCACGCGACGGGGATGCCCGGCCGCCACCTGGACACCTGGCTGATGCCCCCGGACGTCTGCCTGACGCTCCTGGCCGGCGGCGTCCGCTCGGCCGACCTGGGCGTCGTCGAGGGGACGCTCGACGGCCCGTGCGCCGTCGCGGGGGCGGTCGACGCCCCCTCGCCCTGCGGGGCCTGGCCGGCGGGGCCCCCCTCGGGGGACCTGGGCCCGCTGGTCGGCCTGCTGGAGCTGCCGGTGGTGGCCGTGGCCCCGGTCGCCGGCTTCCGCTGCGGGACGTTCCACCTGCCGCGCCTGCCGCGGGAGGCCGCCGCGGTGATCCTGGACGGCGTGGAGTCGGCCGAGGACCTGGAGCGGTGCCGGCGGCTGGTCCGGCTGAACAGCGGCCTCCCGGTCGTCGGGGCCGTGGACCTGCTCCCCGCCGCCCGCCGCGAGGTCGAGTCGGCCCCCCCCGGGACGTTCCCGCGCGAGGCGGTCGAGGCCCTGGCCGCCAGCTTCCTCCGCCACGCCGACCTGGAGGCGATCGACGCCCTGGCCGCCAGCCGGCCGTACCCCGAGCACGTCGAGCGCCCGGCCCGGCGCCGGCCCGCGGGGGCCTCGGCGTTCCGCGTCGCCTACGCCCGCGACGAGGCGTTCGGCTGCTACTTCCCGGACACCTTCGAGGCCCTGGCCGCGATGGGCGCCCAGCTCGTCGAGTTCTCCCCGCTCAACGACGGCTCGCTCCCCGACGGCGTCGACCTCGTCATGATCGGCTGCGGGCTGGCGGACCGCTACGCGGCCGAGCTGGCGTCGAACTTCAGCATGGCCGCCGCGCTGCGCCAGCACGTCTGCCGCGGCCAGCGGATCTACACCGAGGGGGGCGGCTCCGCCTACCTCGGCCGGTCGATCGTCGTCGACGGCGTGCGGTTCCCCGGCGCGGGGATCCTCCCCGTGGACTCCGAATTCTCGGCCGCCCCCAGGCCCCCCGAGCGCGTCGTCCGGACCCTCTCGCGCGACTCCTGGCTCGGCCTCCGCGGGACCGAGGTCCGGGGGTATCGCAGCGGGCGCTGGGACCTCACGTTCAACCCCGCGGCGTTCGAGTGCCCCTCGTGCGCCGGGCGGCTCTCGGGCGACGGCGACTTCTACTTCCGCCACCACGCCGTCGGCAGCTTCGTGCACCTCCACCTGGCGGCCCTGCCGGAGGTCGTCTCGGCCTTCGCCGGCCCGCACCACCCGTCCCTCGTCCGGCCGACCATCGTCCGCCGCCCGGAGGATCGCCGCGGGCGCGACGCCTGAGCCGCCGTCGGGCCGGCTGGTGCTTTGTCACGGCCGAAATTCCGGGTCGCCTTTGTAGGCTGGGTCGCGACCCAGCCCTGAGGAGGCCGTGGCTCGCGCGGGCTGGGTCGCGACCCAGCCTACGGGATGTCCGCCGATCTAGCCGAGCTTGCGAGCCGGGAGCGCGGCGGTCGCGGCCCGGAACCGCTCGTCCCACAGCCGCCAGTCGGCCTCGGGGAGCACGCCGCGGACGAGCAGCCCGCGCGGCTCCTCTTCCGCCGTCAGGGACGGCGGGACGTCCTCGTCGTCGCCGAACCAGGCGGGCCGAGGGCCGGCGGGCGCGTCCTGGACGCCCGGGAGCTTCCCGTACGCTTCCGCCAGCTCGGCCAGGTCGTCGTCGCGGAACAGGGCCCAGTCGAAGCCGTAGAGGCGCGCGACCTGCACCATGCAGGTGACGCCGTCGATCGGCGCGGGCTCGATGAGGTCGCGGTAGGGGACGCCCATGGGGCGGGGCCTCGTCGGTCAGCGGGGGCCGTCGGATTCGAGCCGGGCCTCGAGCATCCGGACGTGCTCGTTGAGGCCCTCGCTGTGGGGCTGGAGCTTCAGGCCGCGGCGCAGGGTCTTCAGCGCCTCGCGCGGCTGGTCCAGGCTGAGCTGGCACTGGGCCAGGCCCCCCAGCGCGCCGATGTGGCAGGGGTTGAGGGTCAGCGTCCGGATGCAGTCCTCGGCGCTCTCGGCGAACCGGCCTTGCTTGAAGTAGGCGATGGCGCGCTGGTTGTATGCCTCGGCGAAACGCGGGGCCCGCGCGATCAGCCGCGAGGCCCGATCGACGGCCTCGTCCAGCCTCTCGGCCCCGACGAGCGCCCGGACCTCCTCCAGCGCCTGGTTGTTCTCCGGGGAATCGGCCCGGAACCAGACGACCCAGAGGGCGCGCTCGGCCATCGTGCGGACCACCGCGTCGTCGTCGCGCAGGGCGCGGCCGAGGTGGGCGTTGCAGCCCTCGAACGTCCCCAGGACCCCCAGCGCGAGGACCGCCCCGCGCCGGGCCGACGCCTGGGGCGAGGCCCCCAGCACCCGGCAGAGCGTCTCCTCCGTGTACCGGGCCGCCACCCGCTCGCGGAACCGGGCGAGGTCGCGGTCGCGCAGGAACGCCTCGTAGTATTCGGTCAACAACGGCCCGGAATGAGGTCCCCACATGCCGGCGGCTCCCACACTCTGACCCGGTCGCGACGGATCGCCAGCCCATCCCCCCGACGCGCCCGACGCCGACGCGGCGACGGCCCCGGCCGCCAGCACCATCGCGAGACGACGACCCGCCGCGCGTCGGGCGGGCGGGCGCTCGCAAAGGCGGGCCTTCGGGGGCGGGACGTCGGCCATGCGCGGCTCCTCGTCGGATCGATCGGCGGCACCGGCCCCGGACGCGTGGCGGTCCAAAGGGGGGGACGCATCGGGCGGGCGGGGGGGCGTGCCGGGCGACTCCTGCGGCGTGTCTCCGTCTGCGATGCGGGGCGAGCAAGGGGGCCGCGGCGCGAATCGCTCGGCCGCGGGCGGTCTGGCGTGGACTCGTCGCCGAGTCTACAGCGCCCGCCGACCCCCTCCAAGCATCCGGGGCCTTTCGTCAACCATTTTCTCCACCCATCCCCCCCGGGCGTGAAACCTCGGCCCGGGTCGCGTCGATCGTATCCGCGGACGGATCGCGTCCGCCGACGGCCCTTCGGCCGCCTACGCGGTCATCGCCGTCCTCTTACTTCGCATCAAACTTCCCATCGCTTGAGGAGGCGACGTCCCCACCCTTCGACGTCCCCGCAACGGGCCGGGCCGACGGTCCTGTCCCGCGAGTCGGCCCATGTAAGGCTCGGACGGCGGTCGGTGTCGTCCCGTTTAGGCGGCAACGCGAGGTTTCAACGGCCCGCTTTGATTTTTTGCAACACGGCGAGATTCCTGTCGTCTTGAGTGAGCGCAATCATGAGCTTTCGCCCGCAGGAATGGCACAACGGCCTTGGCTGGTTCGTAGAAACTGGTAGAACGTGGACGGACGACCGAGGGCATCCGGAAGACCGCCCGGCCGTCCGTCCGCCGCGAATCGGCGGAAGCTGGCCGCAGGAAGGCAAGAACGAATCGGCCCGCCTCCCATGACTGGAGGGCGGGCCCCGAGGCCCCGACTCGACGAGCCGGCCCCGACGACCCGATCGTCGGGGGGCTTGGCGGGGATGGTGCGCGCCTCGGGGGTTCGGATCGAAAATCACTCGCCACTGGGATTCAACTTGTGTTCTGAAGTGAAGCGGCGAGCCGGTCGGCTTGGGTTTCACGGAAGAAATAGGGGTGCCCCGAGGGGGGCCGAGGAGTCGCGACCATGGGTTTCATCGTCCCCCCGTCCAAATGGGAGATCCAGCACGCCGGGCAGATCTTCGCGGCCCAGAACTATCAGGCCGCGCACGGGGGCCAGCTCCCGGATACGCGGATGTGGCGGATGCTGGAGTTCCGCCACGACCTCAACGCCAGTCGCTTCAACTTCTACCACCCCAACATCGGCCGGATGATCGCCGCGCAGGGGGCCACGCCTCCGTCTACGCCCGTCCAGCAGGTGATCGACGGCTGGAAGGGGCACATGCGCGGGCCGACCGGCGACCCGACGAATCCGGTCGTCCCGCCCACGACGCCGATACAGCCGCCGCCGGATCCCGGCGGCGGGACGGTCGTGGACCCGACGCCCGTGCCGCAGGTCCCCACGTCCGTCCCCGAGCCGGCCTCGATCCTGATGTTCGCCGCGGCGATCCTCGTCGCGGGCCTGGGCTTCCATCGCTTCCGGCGCGGGCCGATCTGATCGGGCGACGGGCTTGCGGCCGGCGCGACCGTCGGCGTAAGTTCGACCCGCGACGGGCGCGACGCTCGCGGACCGGCGGGGGGCCATGGCCGATCACAAAAAAACCCCGCCCCCGCCGGTCGGCCCCTGGTCGCCGGCCGCGCGGGGCGTCTTGACGGCCCTCGCGATGGGCTCGGGGCTGGCGGTCGCCGCCCTCGCCCCCTCGCGACGGGCCGAGCCCGCGCGCCCGCCGGCCCTGGTCCTGGACGTCAACTCGGCACCGGTCGAGGCCCTCTCGGCCCTCCCCGGCGTCGGCCCGGCGCTGGCGGCCGAGATCGACGCCCGTCGGTCGGAGGCCCCGTTCGTCGACCTGCCCGACCTCGCACGCCGCGCCCGGGGCGTCGGCCCCGCGACGCTCGCGCGGCTGGCCCCCCATCTGCGAGTCGGGCCGCGGGGGCGATGATCGGGCTTCGTCGCGATCAGCGGCCGGCCCGGCGGTTCCAGCCCCAGCGGAACAGGTTGCGGGCGTCCATGTAGCGGGCGTCCGACGTCGTTGCGCCCAGGACAACCACGATCAGCCGATCGTCGCCATGACGTCCGCTGGCGACCAGGCAATTGCCGGCCGCGTTCGTGGTGCCGGTCTTCACGCCGTCGTATCCATCGATGCCCAGCAGCCGGTTCGTGTTGCTCCACACGACGTTTCGCCGGTCTCCCGAGCCGCTTTCCAGCGTGCAGCCGCGCCTGGGGGTGTCGACCACCTTCGCGAGCACCGGGTCCTTGAGCAGGGCGAACGCCAGCCGGGCGAGGTCGCCGGCACCGGCGTGGTGGTCGTCGGCGGGGAGGCCGTGGGGGGTGGCGAACCGGGGGTGGGCCAGGCCCAATTCCTCGGCCGTCTTGTTCATCGCGGCGATGAAGCGGTCGTAGGGCTCGCCCTCGCCCGGGAGCCGGCCGCCGAAGTGCTCGGCGAATGCGACGGTGGCGTCGTTGCCCGAGGGGAGCATCATCCCGTACAGCAGCTCCTCGACCGGCAGCTTCTCCCCCGCGCGGACGCCGGAGGTGGACCCGGGAGTCCGGTCGGCGCGCTCGGAGAAGGTGACGACCTCATGGAGCGCCTTCAGGTCGGCCTGGATGATCCGGCCGACGACCAGGGCGGTCATCATCTTGGTGGTGCTGGCCATGGGGAGCGGTTCGTCCCGGCGGTCGCCCCAGAGGACTTCCCCGGTGCGGCCATCGGCGATCGCCCACGCCTTGGCCGAGACGAACGGCGGGCCGTCGATCGCGTCGGCCGGCTTCCGGGCGGGGGCCTCGGCGTTGACGACCTCGGGCGAGGGAACTTCGGGCTCGGGGAGCTTCTCGTCCCCCAGCGCCTTGCGGGTCGCCTCGTCGGCGACGCCGGTCGTCGGCAGGCCCTTCTCGCGCTGGAACCGCGAGACCGCCGCGCGGGTGGCCTCGCCGTAGTCGCCGTCGGGGTCGAGCCCCGGCGACGGCTGGAGCTTCAGGTTCAGCCGACGCTGGAGGTCCTCCACCGCCGAGCCGACGTCCCCCAACCTGAGCGCCGCCCCCGCATCGCGACGAGGTCGGCCGGCCGGCGGGGCCTGGGCGTGGGCTTCAAACGCGGGGACGGAAGCGAACGTCAGGGCGAGAACGAAGATCTGGAGGAGGGATCGGCGGGCGGTCGCGGTCATGGCGGGCTCCGAAGGTGGGCGTCGTCCTGCGGCCCTTCGATGGTGGCGCCTCGCCGGCCGGATGGCAAGGCCGACGCCCGGGACGGTCGTCGGCCGGATTCGTTCACCTCGGCCCTTCGTCGCGGCGGTCCGGCAGGAAGACGCGCGGGGCGACGCCGAAGAAGTCTCCCAGGCGGACGGCCAGGGCGGCGGAGAAGGGGCGGGTGCCTCGGAGGGCGTTCGTCAGCGATACCCGGCCGGTCCCGGCCTCCGTCGCGACCTGCGCCGGGGTCAGCCCCCGCTGCTCCATCAACGCGGCCAGGGCGTCGGCCGGCGAGCCGTCCGGGATGGGAGCGCGACGTTCGTATGACTCGACGAGGCTCGTGAGGACTTCGAGATAATCGACCACGCCCGGATCCTCCTCGCCCAGCGAGAGGACGTAGGCCAGCATCTTCGAGGCGTCGCGGACGTGGTCGTCGTCGCGGATCGGCGTCAGCGGGAAGGTCCGCACGAGCCGCATGTAGGACCCGGCGGGCGTCGTGCGGGCGGCCGGAACTTTCATGGCGTCGTCTCGGAGATGATTCGCATCCGGCCTGCCGTCCCGATGACCCATATCGTCCTCATCGATTATCCGCCAGGACCCCGGCCGGCGAAAGCTCGGCCCCTTTCACGAACGTCCGCGGCCCCCTCGCCCGAGACTTTTCCGCCTCTCGCCGGTATACTTGGACGGCCTGGACCGACGTTCATAAGGGAAGTCCCCCAGCCGCGACGAGGCCCGCACGCGATGAGCGAATATCAGCTTGTCAGCCCCTACAAGCCGGCCGGGGACCAGCCCCAGGCGATCGAGAAGCTGGTGGCGGGCCTGCGCGAGGGGAAGGGGGCCCAGACCTTGCTGGGCGTCACCGGGTCGGGCAAGACGTTCACGATGGCCAACGTCATCGCCCAGTACGGGCAGCCGGCGCTGGTGATGTCGCACAACAAGACCCTGGCGGCGCAGCTCTACGCCGAGTTCAAGGAGTTCTTCCCCCACAACGCCGTCCGCTACTTCGTCAGCTACTACGACTACTATCAGCCCGAAGCCTACATCCCCCAGCGCGACATCTACATCGAGAAGGACGCCTCCATCAACGAGGAGATCGAGCGCCTCCGGCTCGCCTCCACGAGCGCCCTCGTCAGCCGCAACGACGTCGTCGTCGTCGCCAGCGTGTCGTGCATCTACGGGTTGGGCTCGCCGGACGACTACCGCAAGATGATGGTCCGGCTCAAGCTGGGGGACGTCATCGACCGCGACGAGTTGCTGCTGAAGTTCGTCGACATCCAGTACGACCGCAACGACGTCTCCTTCGAGCGCGGCAAGTTCCGCGTCCGGGGCGACGTCATCGAGCTCTGGCCGGCGTACGAGGAGATCGGCTACCGCATCGAGCTGTTCGGCGACGAGGTCGAGCGGCTGGCGACCATCGACACCCTCACCGGCCAGGTCGTCCAGACCCACGACGACCTGTACGTCTACCCGGCCAAGCACTTCGTCCTCCCCGAGGAGCGGATCCAGAGTTCCGTGGACTCCATCGGCAAGGAGCTGGAGGAGCGGCTCCAGCAGTTGAAGGAGCAGGGGAAGCTGCTGGAGGCCCAGCGCCTCTCCGCCCGGACGCGGTACGACATGGAGATGCTGCTGGAGGTCGGCTACTGCTCGGGCATCGAGAACTACTCGCGGCACCTCTCCGGCCGCAAGCCGGGCGAGACCCCCAACACGCTGCTCGACTTCTTCCCGCCCGACAGCCTGTTCATCCTGGACGAATCGCACGTCACCCTGCCGCAGATCCGCGGCATGTTCGCCGGCGACCACAGCCGCAAGCTGACGCTCGTCGACCACGGCTTCCGGCTCCCCAGCGCGCTGGACAACCGGCCGCTGCGGATCGACGAGTGGGAGTCCAAGCCCTCGCGCCGGCTGTTCGTCTCGGCCACGCCGGCCGACTACGAGATCGCGGCTTCGGGCGGCGAGGTCGTGGAGCAGGTCATCCGCCCCACCGGCCTGATCGACCCGATCGTCCGCATCGAGCCCGCCCGCGGCCAGGTCCCGGCGCTCCTGGAGGAGGTGAGGAAGCGGGCCGCGAAGAACGAGCGCGTCCTCATCACCACCCTGACGAAGCGGCTGGCCGAGGACCTGTCGCGGTACATCAAGGAGCAGGGGATGCGCTGCAAGTGGCTCCACTCCGAGCTGGACGCCATCGAGCGCGTGACCATCCTCCGCGAGCTGCGCGAAGGGGCCTTCGACGCCCTGGTCGGCGTGAACCTGCTGCGCGAGGGGCTGGACCTCCCCGAGGTGTCGATGGTCTGCATCCTGGACGCGGACAAGGAAGGGTTCCTCCGCAGCGAGACCTCGCTGATCCAGACGATCGGCCGCTCCGCCCGGCACGTCAACGCCGAGGTCGTCCTGTACGCCGACAAGATCACGCCTTCCATGCAGCGGGCGATGGACGAGACCGAGCGCCGGCGCAAGCTCCAGCTCGCCTACAACGCCGAGCACGGCATCACGCCGGAGTCGATCGTCAAGGCGATCCGCAAGGGGATCGAGGAGGAGATCCAGGCCCGGACCGTCGCCCGCAAGGCCGTCCACCGCGACGAGGCCACCGACGCCAGCGAGGAATACCTCTCCGCTTTGGAGTTGGAGATGCTGGAAGCGGCCGAGAAGCTAGAGTTCGAACGCGCCGCCGCCCTCCGCGACAAGATCCAGCAACTCCGCTCCGCCCAGTCCGGCGGCGTCGCCCGCCCCGCCCCCAGCCCCCAGGGCCAGAGCGCCCGCGCCAAGGCGAAGGCCCGCGCCGGCAAGAAGCGGGGGTGAGGGCAAAGACACTGCCTTGCCGAAGACTAAGGCCCATGTCACGATAGAGCTAGCGTCTCCGAATGGGTGTCGATTCGCCTCCGCTTCTACGATGCTTTCCGAGGATCTCGTCTCATGGTCAAGCGAAATTCGTCCGGCCAAGCCGAGGCACGGGGGCAGAATGGTGAAAGGCGAGGCTCAAAGATTCGCGTTGAAGAGAACGCCGACTTAGGAATTGAGACTTCGAGCCCCGAGGAGTACTCGATCTCAAGCTACGGGGCAGACTACCTCGTCGATGGGCTGGTGCGACGGCTTCGGGATAAGAGCATCATTATTCCGAAGTATCAGCGTCGTTATGTCTGGAAGATTGACAGGGCGTCACGGTTCGTCGAATCGCTTTTGCTCAACCTGCCTGTGCCCGCCATCTTCATGATGAGGGAAGAAGAAACCGGCAAGCTTCTCGTGATCGATGGCCAGCAGCGTTTGCTGACTCTTCAATACTACTATGAAGGCATATTTAAGCCGGACGAGCGGGCTTTCAAATTGTGTGGGCTTCGCTCGCGGTTTGAAGGCCGTTCCCGTGAAAGTCTGGACGAGCGAGACCGGATCGCGCTAGACGATTCGATCATCCACGCAATAATCGTGAAGCAGGAGTCGCCCCCAGCCTCAGCCCCGGCGGGAGTCGGGCCGAGTGCCGTCTACGACATCTTCGAAAGGCTCAACACCGGCGGGGTGCAACTTTTTCCTCAGGAGATTCGCAGCTGCATCTTTCATGGAAAGTTCATCGACCTGCTGGATCGCTTGAATAAGGACGCCGTCTGGCGTCGACTCTTCGGCGGAAAACCGTCGTCCCGTCTGCGCGATCAAGAATTGATTTTGAGGTTTCTTGCCTTGTATCACGATGCCGATCGATATGCAAAACCGATGAAGGAGTTCTTGAATCGCTTCGCCGAAGAACATCGCAAGCTCCGGGATGACGAGGCCGCAAGATTTGCGAAGCTGTTCGAAGACATGGTCCGCACGATCGACTCCACCCTGGGTGCCGAAGCGTTTAGAACGAAGTCGACGATCAATGCCGCGCTATTTGATGCGGTCGCGGTGGGAGTGGCAAAACGTCTCGCCGCCGGCCCCGTCTCCGATCCAACCGACTTCGCAGTGCAACTTCAGGCATTGAAGGGGAACGCCGAATTCGTCACGTTCATCGAATCCGGGACGACCTCCGAGACGAGCGTTGCTAAGCGACTGGCCCTCGCAATAGAGGCTTTTGCATCTATGCCATGAAGAATCGAAATGTCGTCAGCCACAAGCAACGCATTGATTCGGTGTTTGCAATGGCCGGCAAACACGGGGGTGATGATGAACTTCTGAATCATCTGTCTCGCTATTTGTGCGTTCTAGTCTCGGGTTTCATCGAGGTTTCGGTACAGGTGCTCGTCGCAGAATTCCTGGGGCCGCGGGCGACCCCTGCCGTGGCGAGATTCGCCGCCTGTCGCGTCGATCGTTTCACGAACGCGAATTCGGATAAGATCGTCAAGTTGATCCAAGAATTCGGTGAGGAGCATGGAAGCCGATTCAGCCTCGCGATTCTGGGCGAGATGAAGGATGCAATCGACGGCGTCGTCAACGTGAGACATGCTATTGCACATGGAAAGAGCGTTGGCATCGGTTTCGTCGCCATGCAAAACTACTATAAAAACGTCGTCCGCGCCGTCGAGGAATTGGAACGGCTTCTGGAACAATTGAAATAGAATCCACTGGATAGGCCTGACGGGATGGCAAAGCTGAACGGATTATGTGCCGCCGCGTCGTTGGAGAGAGGCTAGAGAGCATGGCGCGTCTCGGACGAGGCAGGGTGGGGCTTGGGATCGGCGTTGTGCTGGCGACCGTGATCTCGGGATGCAGCGGGCCGCCGCCGTCCGCGACGTCGAAGGCCGCGCGGGGGAACGTGGTCCGCTCCGGGACGAAGGTCCTGGAGGTCGTCCCCATCCCCAGGTCGGACAGGGCGCTCGCCGAGGCCGTGAAGGCGGGCTCGCTGGTCCAGGCCGGGCTGGAGACGATGAAGGTCCAGGTGGCCGAGCCGGCCGAGGGCGGACAGGCGCAGGCCGTCCGCGAGGCGGCCCGTCGCCAGCCGCCGGCGATCGTCGTCGAGGCCCCCGCCGCCCCCGACGCCGAGCTGGATAAGGCCGTCGCCGAGGCGAGGGCGAAGGGGCTGCTCGTCGTGGCCGTCGGCCGGCCGCTGGGCGAGCCCACGGCCGGGCCCGGCCGCCTGGTCGTGATCGCGCCCCGGCCCTTCAAGGCGTCGGCCGACCGCCTGGTCGAGCTGGCCGCCCGCAACGCGACCAACGGCGGGCTCGACCCCAAGTCCGGGGCCCTCGTGATCGCCCGGCCCGGGGCCGACCCGTTCATCGACGATCGCGCGGCCGCGCTGAAGGAGGCGCTCCGCGGCGCGGGAGTCGAGCAGGTCGACGAGGCGGCCGTCGGCGACGACGCCAAGGCCGCCGCCGAGGCCGTCGCCGAGGCCGTCAAGGCGCACGCCGGCGTCACGCTCGTCCTGGCCGCCGACGGCGCCTCGCTCCTGGCCGCCGACCAGGCCATGATGAGCCTCAGGGCCGATCGCCCCTTCGTCATCGCCGGCTACACGGACAACGAGACGTCCGCCAGGACGCAGTCCTCCATCGGCGAGTACGCCGCGGCCGGGGTCTACGCCACCGACCGCCTGTTCCGCAAGGGGGTCAACGTCGTCGCCCGCTCCCTCCGCGGCGACGCGCCCGCCGACCGCGTGGAGGTCGACACGCCGATCCTGGAATCCGGCGCTTCCGCCGGCCTCGCCAGGCCCCGGGACGAGCCCCTCGGCGGCAAGCGGGAGCCCGAGTGACACCCCGTCGCGACGAGAGGACGACCATGCCCCGCCCCGACCCCGGCTTCGGCGACGCCGAGCGCGCCAACGCCCGCCAGCTGATCCGGATGGCCCTCGCCGAGGATCTCGGCGACCGCGGCGACCTCACCACGACGGCCGTCATCCCGGCGAGCGCCCGCGGGTCGGCCCGGCTCGTGGCCCGCGCGCCGGGCGTCCTCGCCGGGCTGCCGATCGTCGCCATGCTCCTGGAGGAGTTCGACGTCCCCGGCTGGCGGCCCTACAAAGAGGACGGCGACGCCCTCGAAGCGGGCGGCCTCGTCGCCGAGATCGAGGGAGATTACCGCTCCATCCTCACCCTCGAACGGACGGCCCTCGACTTCGTCCAGCGCCTGGCGGGCGTCGCCACGCTGACGTCGCGGTTCGTCGCCGAGGTGCGGGGGACCCGCGCGAAGGTGCTGGACACCCGCAAGACGACGCCCGGCTGGCGGATCCTGGAGAAGTACGCCGTCCGCTGCGGCGGCGGCTCGAACCACCGCATCGGCCTGTACGACGCCGTGCTCATCAAGGACAACCACCTGGCCTGGCTCGCCGCCGAGGCCCAGGGCGACCCGATCCCCCGCGCCCTCGCCGCGGCCCGCGCCGCCGCCCCGCCGGGGACGACGATCGAGGTCGAGGTCGACACGCTCGACCAGCTCGACGTCGCGCTGGCGCACGGGCCCGACGTCGTCCTGGTCGACAACCTGGGCCCGGAGGCGCTCGCCGAGGCCGTCCGACGCCGCGACGCGCGGGCCCCGGGCGTGCTGCTGGAGTCGTCCGGCGGGATCACGCTGGCCACGATCGGGGACAGGGCGCGCGCGGGCGTCGACCGGATCAGCGTCGGGGCGCTGACGCATTCGGCCGTGGCGCTCGACGTCGCCTTCGACGCGACGTTCGAGGCCCCATGACCGCCTGGGCCGACCCCTCGCCGCCGGCGCTCGACGTCGCGCTGCTGGACCGCCTCCGCGCCGCTTCGGGGTTCGTCCGAATCGACGACCTCCCCGGCGACCCGCGCGCGGTCGCCGCGGCCGTCGACGCGCTGGCGGCGTTCGGCTTCGACCTGGAGCGCGTCGACGGCGCGGTCGCCTACCGAGGGCCGTCGCCCCGGCTCTGCCCGGACCAGATCGAGCACGAGCTGGGGACGCTCCGCGTCGGCCGCCGCGTAGCCGTCTGGAGCCGCGTGGAGAGCACCAACGACCTCGCCGCGCGGGGGGCGTCGACCGAGGCCAACGACGGCCTCGCGGTGCTGGCCGAGGAGCAGACCGCCGGCCGGGGCCGCCGTGGCCGATCGTTCGTCGCCCCGGCGGGGTCGAGCCTGCTGACGTCGGTCCTGCTGTTCCCGCCCGAGGGTCTGGCGCCGGCCGCCGGTGACTCGGGCGCGGGGACGGCCTGGCTGACGCTCGTCGGGGCGATCGCCGCGGCCGAGTTGGCCTCCGAGCGCACCGGCCGCCGGGCGCTCGTCAAGTGGCCCAACGACGTCCGCGTCGACGGCCGCAAGCTCTGCGGCGTGCTGGTCGAGCGCGTCCTGCGGCCCGACGGCCCCGCCGCCGCGGTGGTCGGCATCGGCCTGAACGTGAACGTCCCGGCCGAGGCGTTCCCGCCCGACCTGCGCGACTCGGCCACGTCCCTGAGCCTCCTCGCCGGCCGCACCTTCGACCGCTCCGAACTGGCCCGCGACCTCCTCCGCCGCCTCGACCACTGGTACGACGTCGGCCTGCGCGACGGCCCCTCCGCCCTCGCCCCCGCCTGGCGCTCGCGCTGCGAGCACCTCGGCCGCCCCGTCCGCGTGACCACCCCGACCGGCGTCCTCGCCGGCCGACTCGTCGACGTCGACCTCGAACACGGCCTCTCCCTGGAGCCCGCGCCCGGCTCCGGCCTCGTCCGCGTCCCGCTGGACGCGGTGACGGCGCTCGCGGCGGACGCCTGACGGTCGGCCCCATCGACATCGAGGCGATCGATCGGGGGGCGCTCTCGATCCTGGATTTCGCCCCGGCCTTCGTGGCGACGGGTGGTCCGGGCGGTCCGCCCGGACGTCGAGGGGGTTCGGGATGGGGACGTCCGGGCGGACCGCCCGGACCACCGTGAAGGATTCGCCCCATCCGGGTTCGAGAACGATATCCCATCGATTGCGGTTGAGGCGGCCCCGCGCGCATAGTCATGGTATGGGCGGGATTCGTCGAGGACCCCCCTAAGAAACCGACCGCCCGGACGTGATGGAGGTAGGCCCCCGATCCAGGAGGACGCCATGACGACCCGTCGCATCGATCCGGATTTCGAGGAGCGTCGATCGAAGGCCCCGAGGGCGCGAGGGCGAAGGTTCCTGGGGGCCGCACCCGTGCTCGTCGCCCTGCTGGCGGGCGTGAACGGGTTCGGATACCTGCAAGCGCCGCCGAACTTCCGCCGGCCGCCGTTCCGGCCGACGGCGCCTCGGATGTGGACGCCCCCGCCGGCTCTCCCACCGCCGGCCCTCCCGCCGATGGTCGTCCCCGCGCCGGCGGGGATCGACGAGGCGATGATCCATCGGGCCCGGCCGGACCTCGACCCGAGGATGGTCGTGCCGGCCTTCCGGGCGATGGAAGGCGGCCCCGCGCCGATGCCCTACACTCCGCTCTGGAACGTGCCGATCCCCCCCGCGCCGGGGCTCACGGAGCCGGGCGGAACCACTCCTCGCCGATGACGCGGCCGAGGAGGAAGAACTTGCGGTCGGGATACCAGAGGACCGCGCGGCCGTCGCGGACGGTCGAGCTGGCGTACATCGCCAGGTCGAGCCGCCCCGGCGTCCCGGGCTTGCCCAGGGGGACGCCGTCGTGGTCCATGAAGAGGCGCGGCTCGTCGAACCAGACGGGCTGGTCGGCGTCGGGCCGGAACCGGCCGGCGGCCAGGTGGATCGGGCGGCGGTGCTTGCCGGTGTCGGCCGGGCCGAAACCCTGGTAGTGGCCGTCGTGGTTGTGCAGGAAGAGGGCGTACCGGCCGCTGCCCGCCGCCTCGCCGCCGACGTCGTAGATGGGGCACGGCGAGAGCGGGTGGAGCAGGGGAGCCCCGCCGTCCTCGCGCAGCAGGACGCGAGGCTTCGTCCAGGTCTCGCCGCCGTCCTTGCTCTGCGACCAGTACGGGCTCCCGGTCGCCGTCCGCATCACCACGAACAGCCGGCCGTCGGGGAGCTTCACGATCGACGGCTCCTGGCACGCGCTGCGCTCGGGGTGGCCCGGGAAGGGGGCGGTCAGGGCGTCGTCGTCGCGGGCGAACCACGAGATCCGCAGGTCGCGGGGCTCGGGCGAGTCGTCGACGTTCTCGAACCGCATGAACTCGACCCGGGCGTCGGCCGCGCGCCAGTCCTTGAGCGGGTTGGGGATCACGGCGTAGCTGGTCCAGCGCGTGAAGCCGGCCAGGTATTTCCCGCCTTCGCCCAGCCGGAGCGGCTTCTGCCAGCAGAGCATGTTCGGCGGCATCGTCGGGTCGGGGTTGTCGTGCTGGCTGCGCGCGACCGGGACGTCCTGGGGCTCGGACCACGTCTTCCCGGCGTCGTCGCTGACGATGCCTTTCAGCAGGCCGGTATGGTGGAAGAACGTGTCGTACTTGCCGATGTGCTGGCTGTAGAGGACGTAGATGCGGCCCTTCTTCGAGACCAGCGGGTAGCCCCAGCTCGCCATGCGGCCGTCGCCGGGCTTCTTCGGGCCGGCGATGATGCGGGGCTCGGTCCAGGTCTTCCCCTCGTCGTCGCTGCGGGCGAAGGCGATGTGCTGGTCCGGCGGCAGGGCGGCCGAGTAGTTCTCGACCGACGACTGCGTCCAGACCGCCATCAGCGAGCCGTCGGGCCCGTCGAAGGCGAGGAAGTGCTCGTTCCCGGTGTCGGCGACCTCCCCCTCGCGGACCTTCGGCACGAACACGACGAAGTCCGGCCTCGTGGCCTTCAACTCGGTCGCGATCCGGCCGCGGAGATCCTCCGCGTCCTTGATGACGTCCTTCGACGCCTGCCCGAAGGCCGAACCCGTCGCCAGGACGCCGAGGATCAGGGCCGTCGACCGCGCGAGGGGTCGCATCATGGGGAGCCTCCTCCGGGATTCGCGCCCGCACGACGAGGGCGTCTCGACCGCCATGATAAGGGGAGCGGAGACCTTGCGGTAGGCGGCGATGAGTGGGACCATGTCCAACAGCGGGCCGGTCCATTCGCGATACCGCCGTGAGAGTCGCCGGTCGAGGCCGCGCTTCGCACGTCGTAAGGAGAGAACCGATGGCCGACCAGCGAATCCGGGCGAGAAGGCCCCAGGGCGAGGAGTCCGAGGCGAAACGAGAGGCCTGGGTCCGTTCACTCGAAGATTTGGTGGGGACAGTCGTCTCCTGGCTCCCTGACGAGTGGTCGACCCGGAAGATCAGCAAGTCCATGGACGACTCGACCCTGGGCGAGTATCAGGCCCCCGGCCTGCTCCTACAGAGGCATTTCACTCGCCTCCTCCTCGAACCGATTTCACCGTTCGCGCCCGGAGCCGACGGGGTCGTGGATCTGTATTTGATGCCCGCCTACGATGATATCGCCAGCCTGTATCACACCGACGGCGCCTGGAGGATTCACTACACATTCGCCGATGCGACGGGGGCCAAGAGCGAAGAAACCCTCGATCTGAATCGAGGCAATTTGGTCCGGGTCCTTGAGGCGATCGCCGACGATGCCGAATAGGCTCCTGGATTGGCAAATCCGCGTGAAATCGACGCTGCGGGAATATCACGCCGCGCAGATCGCCCTCGATCTCCTGGAACAAGCCGAGCCGGACGAGATCCATCGACTTACGGAAGACAGGGGGTGGGATGCGTTGGCCGCGGTGGAAAGGAACGCAGCCGGCCATCACATCCAGGGTACATACATCATCAGGATGTATTCTGTTTTCGAAGGCGCGGTCGTCTCATACTGGAAGCTCCTGCAGAGCGACGAAAGCAGGAGAGCCGACGGCGACGTGATGATCGAGGAGATCGGCGACCACCGGAAGATCCATCCGAGCGTGACCGAAGGGGCGCAGCTCGTTCGAAGGCATCGAAATAATCTGGTGCATCGGAATTTTTCGGGCAGTGCGACCGGCATGAAGATCGAAGACGTTCACGCGGACCTGAATAATTTCCTGTCCCGCCTGCCCGGCCGTTGGTGATCCCCGCCTGGATCGGCGGGGCGATCCGGGGCGATGTGAATTCGCGAGCCTCCGTAAGCGTTGGGCGCTCGGCAAGGCGCGACAAGGACCGACGGGCGGACGGGAGCGTCATCCGGCCCGCGGCGGCCCGGCCAGCGAATAACTCGTGCTCCGCCCCCCCCCGCGGCGTCCTTGACCAGGACCCCTCGCTGCACGAGGTCGAGGATGTCGCGGAGGGCCGTATCCGGGGAGCACTTGGCGAGCTTCGCCCACTTCGATGACGTGAGCTTCCCCATTGTCGGACATCCGTCGATTCTCCGCAAGATCTGCGGAGAATAGGCGGGCTAATCTCCGCAAGCGGGTTCCGCGCGCGGACTCGCCCCCAGCAGGCGCCGGGGGCGAGGATGATGAGAGGGCGTCGCGGCGGGCGGCGTAAGCCGGATTCTGTCGAGGTCGGGGGGACGGGGACCGTCCCGTCCGGCCTCGGATGATCATTTCTCTGGGACGTCGGTCTCCCGACGCCTCGAGCGACCTACCCGGGAGTCGATGACGGGCCGGGCCGGCCCGTGCGGGACGAAGGTTCGCGAGGCCCGGTCGCCCGGATCCCGCTCGCCGACGCTGTCTCCCGCTGCTCCCCTATTTGGTCTTGCTCCCGGTGGGGTTTGCCGAGCCAGGCCGGTCGCCCGGCCTGCTGGTGAGCTCTTACCTCACCGTTTCACCCTTACCGCGACGTTGGGGCCGAGGCCCCGCCGCCGAGGCGGTTTGCTTTCTGTGGCACTTTCCCTATCCGGCGCGCGAACGCCGGACGGTGGGCGTTACCCACCACCGCACCCTGCGGAGTCCGGACTTTCCTCCGCGGCACGTCCCCCAGGCCGTCCCGCAACCGCCGGGTCTCCCCGGCGGGTCCGAGCCGCCCTGGGGCGCCGCGGCGATCATCGCTCCCGCCGCGAGCCCTCTTCATCATGATAGGAGGTTTCCCCCCCGTACTGAAGACGAATCCCGGGGCGAATTGGTTCGAACCGCGGGCGGTCGGCAACCTCGCCGGGCGTCTTGAGAGAGGCTTGAGGAATCTTTGGCGATTGCGCCGGATTTGCCGATGCCGAAAAGCCTGCCGCGAGGCCCCGGCGGCGCCGCAGACGCTTATACTTCGGGCGAGGACCCACCCCAAGGGAGGCGACGCCGATGTATCTCACCGAGTATCTCCGCAGCCGTCGTGTCTGGTTCAAGCACCTGCTGCACGCCCCGGCCTCCTCGGCGGGGCGTCTGGCGGCGAGCCTCCACGTCCCGGGCCGTCGGGTGGCCAAGGCCGTCCTGGTGCGGGCGGGGGGCGAGGAGCGGCTGGCGGTCCTGCCGGCGACGGCCCGGATCGACTTCGCCCGGCTCGCCGCGGCGCTGGGGGTCGATCCCGCGGACGTCCGCCTGGCGACGCCGGCGGAGGTCGCCCGACGGTTCCCGACGTGCGAGCCGGGGGCCCCGCCGCCGTTCGGCGGCCTGTTCGGGGTCGCGACCGTGGTCGACCCCTCGCTGGCCGGGCCGGAGATCGTCTTCCCCGGCCACACCCGGCTGGAGGGCTTCCTCATGCGGTTCGCGGACTTCGAGGCCCTGGAGTCCCCCCTCCGCGCCGAGTTCGCCGCGCCGATCGCCGCCCCCGCGCCGCGCCCGGCCCCCAGGCGCCGCGCCGGCTGACGGGCGGCGGTCATCGCGGGGCTTCGGCCGGGCGCGGGCGCTCGGGCTCGGCGGCGGCGAAGCGGGCGTACTTCTCGCGGATGCCGGCGATCAGGACCCGGGGGGTCAGGTCGTCGGGCGCGGCGTCGAAGGCCAGGGTCGCCTCGGCCAGCGCGGCGCGGAGGGCGCGGTCGACGGCGGCGCGGTCGTCCACGGCCCAGGCGACCTTGGCCTCCTGCTCGCGGGCGCGGCTGATCATGACGTGCGCCGCCGAGGCGTCGTCGCCGCGCCCGGTCAGCATCCCTCCCAGGGCGACCATCCAGCCGGCGTGGCGGCGGGCGTCGTCGAGCCGCCCGCCGCGGCGGGCCTCCAGCGCGGCGACGCAACCGGCCTGGCTGAGGCACTCCATGACGTCGGCGCGGAAGCGGGGGCCGGCGTCGAGGACCAGGGCGCGGGAGTCGATCTCGGCGAGGAGCCGCGCGGCCGTCGCCGTCGCGTCGGCCCGCTCGGCGACCGAGGCGCGGGCGGCGTCGCAGAGTTCCTGGGCGTGGGCGTCGGCCAGGAGGCTCGCCAGCCTCCGGGGCACGCCGACGCCGCCGGGGAAGCTCGCGAACGCCTCCCGGGACCAGCTCGTCGCCGATCGCGGCGGCCCGGCCGCGGCCTCCGCCCTCGCCAGCCGGGCGAGCAGGCCGAGCATCGGGTCGTCGGGGTGGCGTCGGGCGGACGCCCCGGCCTCGGCGGCGCGGTCGCGGGCCAGCCGGGCGGCGGCCTCGTGGTCGCCGTGCTGGGTCATGCGGTCGGCGATGTACAGGTGGACGAGGTGCAGGTCGACCAGCCCGTCCCAGGCGCGAGGGTCGCCCGCGTGGGGGGCCAGCGCCCGGGCGGCGAGGCGGCCGTCGGCCGCGGCCCCCGCGACGCGGCCCGTCCGGCCGTCCAGCTCGGCGCGGCGGAGGAGGGCCTCGGCGAGGCGGACGTCGGCGTCGGCGTCGCGCCCGCCGGCCGGGCGGACGGCCAGCAGCCCCACCGCGTCGTCGAGCAGCCGGCGCGCCCCCTCTTCGTCGGTGCGGGTCGTGCGCAGGAGGGCCAGCTCCAGCTCCAGGGCGGAGAGGGCCGCCGCGTGCCGCGCCGCCAGCTCGGGCGTGCGGCGGAGGTCGGCCGTCAGCGCGAGGATGGCGCGGCTGGCGTCGTCGCTGCGCTGGCTGACGAACCGCTCGGGGGCCTCGACGGAGTCGCGGAGCATGGCGACCAGGTCGACGGCCACGCGGTCGGCCGCCTCCTCCCCCTGGAGGGCCCGCGCCAGGGCCGCCTCCGCCCGGTCGCGCTGCCGCTCGGAGCGCCGCCAGAGGGAGGCCAGGCCGGCCAGGGCCAGCAGCGCCGTGGCGGCGAGCGCGACGGCCAGGGCCGCCGGCGCGGGGTGGCGGCGGCACCATCGCGCGGCCCGCCCGGCCGCCGAGACCGGCCGCGCCCGGATCGGCCGGCCCTCGCGCCACCGCGACAGGTCGTCCGCCAGGGCCGCGGCCGAGGCGTAGCGCCGCGACGGGGCCTTCTGGAGCGCCTTCAGGCAGATCGTCTCCAGGTCGCGCGGGACCTTCGGCGCCAGGGCGCGGGGCGGCGGCGGCTCGGTCGTCCGCAGCAGGTCCAGCGTCTCGATCGCCGTCGCCCCCTGGAACGGCGGCCGGCCGGCCAGCAGCGCGTAGAGGGGCGCCCCCAGCGCGAAGACGTCGGCCGCCCGGCCGATCGTCCCCGGCCGGCCCGCGACCTGCTCCGGCGCCATGTACGCGGGCGTCCCCCGCCCCGCCAGCGTCCCCGACGCGCCGGGCTCCCCGACGGCCTCCGTCGCCTCGCGCGCGATGCCGAAGTCGGAGAGCATGGGCGTCAGGGCGCCCCAGCCCGCGCCGGGGGGGCCGTCCATCAGGATGTTCGCCGGCTTGACGTCCAGGTGTAGCAGCCCGGCGCGGTGGATCGCCTCGACGGCCCTCGCGATCGCCTCGACCAGCCGCGCGGCGTCGGCCGGCGGGATCGGGCCGCCGGCCCGGTCGCGGAGGCTGCCGCCGGGGACTAGGTCGAACACCAGGTAGAGCCGGCCGGCGTGCTCGCCCGCGTCGTGCAGGCGGACGACGTTCGGGTGCCGGACCTTCGCCGCGGCGCGGGCCTCGCGCAGCCATCGCCCGCGCGCCCGGGCGTCCAGGTCCGGGGCCGCGGCGAGGACCTTCACGGCGACGCGCCGCCCCAGCCTCGGCTGCTCCGCCTCGTAGACCACGCCCCAACCGCCGCGGCCCAGCTCCGCCCCCAGGATGCAGCCGGGGATCGGCGGGACGGTCGCGGGCGCGTCGACGGGGCCGGCGGCCGTCTCGGTGGCGTCGGCGCGGGCGAGCCGCTCCAGCAGGGCCCGGCACGGGGCGCAGGCGGCGACGTGCGCCTCCAGCTCTCGGAAGGCGGGGGCGTCGAGCGAGTCCGCACCCAGGCGGCGGAGGGCCTCGGGGGCCGGGCAGGGGGGGGCGGGGGTCACGGCGTCGCCCCCGCGTCGACCTCGGCCCGGGCGGCCTCCTCGCGGAGCATCCGGCGCACGCGCTTCTGGGCGGCGAACGCCGCGGCGTAGGAGATCCCGGCGGCCTCGGCCGCCTCGGCGACCGCCTCGTCGTCGACGGCGATCCGCCAGAAGACGTCCCACGTCCGGGCGTCCACACGGGCCTTCACCGCCTCCTGGATCCGCGCCGCCCGCCGCAGCAGCGCGGGCCGCGGGCCGCCGTCGTCCTCGGCCGGCCCCGGCGCGGGGAGTTCGGCCGGCACCCCGGCCGATCCGGCCCCGGCGCGCGCCCGCTCGGCCTCGCGACGCCGCCAGTGGTCCACGGCGCGGGAGCGGCCCAGGCGCGTCAGCCAGGCGCGGAACCGCCGCGAGGGGTCGTAGCGATAGCCGCGCATCCGGCCCGCCAGCTCGATCCAGATCCGCTGGCAGACCTCCTCGGCCTCGTGGGCGTCGAACCGATAGGAGGCGACGACCCGGCGGATCGGCCCGTCGTAGCGGCGGACGAACGCCGACCAGGCCGCGTGGTCGGCCCAGTCGCCCAGGCGCTCCAGCAGGGCGCCGTCGGTCGTCTCGCCCTCGTTCGGCCTCATGACGCGCCCCTCGCCGGGCCTGGAGTCAATCCGGTTCGTCATGTTGGATGGACGCCCCCATCCTAACGTCGCGCCCGCTCGCGGGCGACGACGTCGCGTTTTTCCCGCGGGCGTCGCCCGGCATCCCCAGGAGAGCCCCCATGCCCCGACCGACCCCCCCGCGAATCGCCTCCTTCGTCGCCCTCGGCTGCCTGGCCTGCGCCCCGGCCGCCGCCCTCGCCGGGGACATGATCGACTTCGAGACCCGCCCGAACGGGGCCGCGCCGGGCGACGACGCGCGGCTGGGCAACCCCTACTCGCTCTCGGGCGGCGGGACGGTCCGCTTCTTCTTCGACGCGAACGGGAACGACGCCTACGACGACGGGGTGGACGTCCTCCCCCGGTTCGAGGAGGTCGGGGAGGACGACGACGGCGGGTTCGACGGGTTCGCCTCCAGCACGGTCGGCGCGGGGACGTTCGACCGGGCGCGGCGGGGGTACGGGGCGCAGCTCGGCCGGTTCTTCCTCCGCCAGCCCGACGGCATCGGCGTGCTGCCGGGGCCGTTCGTGATCGCGTACGACACGGCGCAGGCGATCCGCGAGTTCTCCGGCGAGATCTGGGACGTCGACGCCGGCGAGCGCTGGCGGGTGGACGTCCTGGACGCCGCCGGCTCCGTGCTCCGCACCCTGCTCTCGCCGCAGGGCGTCGGGGGGCCGGACGGCCTGGACAGCCTGCCGTGGCTGTTCGGCTTCAAGGACCTGCCCGACGGCGTGACGTCGATCCGCCTGACCTTCGTGGGGGAGAAGACCGACAACATCGGCCTGGCGTTCAACAACTTCAGCCCGACGTTCGCCGTCGCCGGCTCGGTCGTCCCCGAGCCGTCGGCCCTGGCGCTGATGGGCCCGGCGACGGCCCTGGGCCTGGCCGCCGCGGCCCGCCGGCGTCGCGGCTGAGCGGGCCCGCACCGCGGGCCTCGGGATCGCCGGGGCCCCGCGGTGGGCGGTCAGCGCCAGTCGTCGGCGGCGGGGGCGTCGAGGGCGGAGAAGGCCTGGCGCTTCTCGTCCTCGGTCATGACGGCCATGGGGTTCAGGGAGACGACCTCCCCCTCGCCGAGGCCCTCGACGATCTCGATCAGCTCGTCGTTGCAGCCGCCGAGGCGGACGCCGCGGCGGAGCATGGCGCCGCCGGCCCCGCCGACGTAGACGAAGGTCTCGCCGCGGGCCTGGAGGACGGCCTTCATGGGGACGGCGAGCACGCCGTCGGCCTCGCTGGCGAGGATCTCCACCTTGGCCGTCATGCCCGGCCGGAGCGAGGTCGGCGCGCCGTCGATGGCGATCATGGCGGTGTAGAAGCGGGCCTCGGGGAAGTCGCGGTTGACCGGGTCGGACATCGACTGCACGGTCGTCCCCCGGCCCTGCAGCACCACGCCGGGGAGGGCGTCGATCCGCAGCCGGGCCTTCTGGCCGGGGGCCGCCCGGCTCACGACCGACTCGTCCAGCTTGGCGTTCACCCGCATCTGGGAGACGTCCGGGATCCGCAGCAGGGTCTGGTTCTCGCGGACCGTGGTCCCGTCCTGGATGATCTCCTGGGTCGCCCCCGGCCGCATCATGCCGTCGTTGGCGTGGACGACCAGGCCGTCGATCGGCGCGGTCATCTTGCAGCGCTCGACGAGCGTCTCGTACTTCTTCCGCTTGGTCTCCTCCAGGGCGAGCTTGGCCTGCTTGGACAGCTCGTCGCTGCGGGCCTTCTGCACGGCGGCGGTCAGCTCGATGACCTTCTTGCGCCGGGTGTAATCCTCCAGGACGTGGATCTGGCCCTTGGTGCGGTCCAGGGTGATCTCGCAGTTGGCCTTGGAGTCGCGGTCGGCGATGGTCTGGGACCTGGCGATGAACCCCTGGGCGTGCATCCGGGACGACCATTCGAACCGGCCGGCGGCCTGGGTCAGGTTCGTCTCGGCGGTCTTCAGCGCGATCTCGGCGTTCTGGCGGGCCTGGGGGTAGGTGCCGCCTTCATACTCGCGGAGGGCGAACTCGGCCACCTCGCGGGTCTTCACGGCGGCGTCGACCTCGGCCGCGGCCTGCTGGATGGTGATCCGCTCGGCGATCAGCTTGTCGCGGATCGCGGAGGAGTCCAGCTCGCAGAGGAGGTCCCCCTTCTTGACGAGGGTGCCGTCGGGGACGATGAACAGGATCGTGTTCTGGCCCTCGACCCGGTTGATCACCTCGCGGTTCTTGCCGCTCTCCAGGCTGCCGCGGGCGTCGATGGTGATCGGCAGCTGCGTCCGGACGGCGCGGTACAGCGGCGTGACGGGCGCCGCCTTGGCGTGGAGGATCCCGGACCTCTCCGCCAGCGCCGCGCCCCCCGCCGCGACCAGCGCGAGCGCCGTCGCCGCCGCCTTGCGCCACGGGCGTCGCCGGGGCGCGGCCGGCGCCGGGGCGTCCGACGGCTCGCCCGTCAGCAGGGGGATGATCGCCGGGGCCTGTCCCTTCGGAGTCGTCGCGGTCGCCATCTCCGGCCGTCTCCCTCGCCGTCGTCCCGCGGGCCATCCAAAAGGCCGGCCCGCGCTCGTCTCGTCCATCCCCTCAATGGGAGAGTAGCGACGGATCGGCGGCGCCCGGACGAGGATTCGCCCCGGCCGGCGCATTTCCCGCCCCCGACGCGGTCGCGCCGGCTATCATGGCGCGCGTCGGGCCCCGCCGCCGCGGCGTCCCGCGGGGCGGGCCCGCTCCGGGAGGAGGATCATGAGCACGCGAGATCGGCTCGCCGCCGGCGCCCTGCTGGCCGCGATCGTCGCGACGACCGTCGCCGGGGCCGCCCGGGGCCAGGACGCCCCCGCGCCCGAGTCCCCGAACGCCGCCGCCCGCCGCGCGTTCGAGGACGCCAAATTCGGCCTCTTCGTCCACTGGGGCGTCTACTCGCTGCTGGGCAAGGGCGAGTGGGTCATGAACAACGACAAGATCCCCGTCGCCGAGTACCGCAAGCTCCCGCCCCAGTTCAACCCGACGAAGTTCGACGCCGAGGAGTGGGCCAAGCTCGCCAGGTCCGCCGGCGTGCGCTACGTCACCGTCACGGCCAAGCACCACGACGGCTTCGCCATGTTCGACAGCAAGCTGACCGACTACGACGTCGTCGACGCCACGCCCTACGCGAAGGACCCCCTGCGCGCCCTCGCCGACGCCTGCCGCAAGAATCGCATCAAGCTGTTCTTCTACTACTCGCTCCTGGACTGGCATCATCCCGACTACTTCCCCCTGGGCAAGACCGGCCGTTCCGCCGGCCGCGAGCCCGGGGGGGACTGGTCCAGGTACGTCGCCTACTATCAGGGCCAGGTCCGCGAACTCTGCACCAACTACGGCGAGATCGGCGGGATCTGGTTCGACGGCTGGTGGGACGCCCCCGACGCCGCCTGGGACCTGGAGGGGACCTACAGGCTCATCCACGAACTCCAGCCCGGCGCGCTGGCGGGGAACAACCACCACGTCGCCCCGTTCCCGGGCGAGGACTTCCAGATGTTCGAACAGGACCTCCCCGGCGAGAACTCCGCCGGCTTCAACAAGGCCGAGGCGACGGCCGCCCTGCCGCTCGAAACCTGCCTCACCATGAACCGCTCCTGGGGCTACGACTCCGGCGACCGCGCCTACAAGTCGCCCGAGGAGCTGGTCCACGCCCTCGTCGGCGCGGCCGGGCGGGGGGCGAACCTGCTCCTGAACGTCGGCCCGAAGCCCGACGGCACGATCCCCCCGGAGGCGGCCGAGCGCCTGCTCGCCCTCGGCCGCTGGCTCGAGGCCAACGGCAAGGCCGTCTACGGCACGCGCAAGGGCCCGATCCCCCCCCAGCCCTGGGGCGTGACCACGTCGCGCGGGACGTCCGGCGGCCGGGCCCCGACGATCTACCTGCACGTCCTCAAGCCCGACGCGAAGGAGGTCGTCCTCCCCGAGGCCCTGGCCGAGGCCGTCGCCCTCCCGCTCGGCGGCACGACCCCCCTGAAGAAGGAGATCGTCCCCGAGGGCGTCAAATTGACCATTCCCGACGACGCCCGCGCCCCCTACGATACGATCATCGCGGTGGACGTCCCCGTCCCGATGCCACGGGACTGACGAGTTAAGTCTTGTTCGGCGCGACTAGCATAGGAAGGCGGAGGAAGCCGGCATGAAGTCCCCTCTCCCACCGGGCAGAGATGTGGACACAACTTTTCGACCCGGATTTTGGGCAAGATAGGCCATGGCCGGCCCGGCGCAGACGTCCCCTCTCCCGCCGGGAGAGGGTGGCCCGAAGGGCCGGGTGAGGGTCGCCGGAGTTCGGATGGAGCGTAGGAGGGCTGGGGGTGGTCCGGGCGGTCCGCCCGGACGTCGAAGGCTTTCGCATGGGGACGTCCGGGCGGACCGCCCGGACCACCCTTCGACGCCGCCATGGCGCTCCCGGCGCCCGCATGCCCGGCATGCCCTCCGCGCTGCGACGACCCTCATCCGCCGCTGCGCGGCCGCCCTCTCCCGGCGGGAGAGGGGACGCCAAGGATCGCTCGAAATCTCGCGCCAAACGGGATTGGCGCCTCCTCCCCTCGTGGGAGAAGGATGATCGGCATCGGCTCGTTCGTGCTCGTGCCGCGGCGGCCGGACCTCGCGATTCCAGGGGAGCCCGTCCATGACGACCGAACCCGCGGCCTGGACGGACGACGACGCGCCCCGCGCGCCCGACCGCTTCAACCTGGCCCTGGCCGCCGTGGCGCTGGCCCTGCTGGCGGGGGCGGCGTGGCTGCGGTTCGGGCCGGGGCTGTTCGCCAGGCCCGTCCGGGTGGGCGAGCCGATGCCCCCCACCCGGCTCGCCGGCCTGCACGACGACGGCTCGCGGCTGCTGCTGGGGATGGAGGGGCGGATCCTCTGGCTCGTCTTCCTCCCCGCCGAGCCGGCCGAGGCGGCCCCGGTCCTCCCCGAGCTGGCGTCGGCGTGGGGGCGGCTGAAGGACGACCCCCGCTTCGGCATGGCCGTCGCGGCGGCCGACGGCCTCGGCCCCGAGCTCGCCCGCGCGTCGCTGGAGCCGTACCGGGGGAAGCTGCCGCTCTACCTGGCCGGGGCCGACGCCCCCCGCTCGTTCGGGGTGGAGCCTTCGGGCGGGCCGTGGCACTTCCTGGTCGATCCCCACGGCCGCGTCGCCGCCGTCGCCAGGGGCTCGGGCAAGGATACGGTCGACCGCCTGGCGAAGATGGCCGCCGGCTGGCTCGACGCCCTGGCCCCGGCCGCCGACGCCCGATTCCGCCTGACCCTCGCCGGGCCCTGACGGCGCGGAGTCCAATATTGCCGTCCTTCAATCCCGGGGTTAACGTGGAGGGGACGGGCCCCCCCGCTCCCCCGGGGGAGGTCGCCCGGCCCGACGGGGCCGGCCCGCGGGCGCATCGGCTCGCCGCGAGGGGCTCCCCGGCTCCCCCGGGCCCCCTCCCACCCATCGAACGCCTTTTTTGAAGATCCAGGGAACCTGGACGGAGTCTCTATGTCCGCCTCTTCGAGCCCCGCCCCCAAGGCCACGGGACGCACGGTCAAGCGCGTGGCGATCCTCTTCGCCGGCGGGCCGGCCCCGGCCGCCAACGCGGTCATCTCCACCTGCGCCGCGTCGTTCCTCAGCAAGGGCGTCGAGGTCGTCGGCGTCCTCAACGGCTACTCCCACCTCGTCGAGTTCGCCCCGGACCACCCGATGCAGGAGGGGCGCGACTACGTCCTGCTCACCGCCAAGAAGCTGCGCCGCACCCGCAACACCCGCGGCATCATGATCGGCACCGCCCGCACCAACCCGGGCAAGGACGTCTCCGCCCCCGAGCACATCCAGGACTCCAAGCGGGTCGCCCTCCTCCGCACCGTCCACGAGGCGCTCTCCTCCCTCGGCGTCGACGCCCTGGTCTCCATCGGCGGCGACGACACGCTGAAGACGGCCAACAAGTTCCGGCTGTTCCAGGAGTCCCTGCCGGCCGACGCCAAGCGGATCTCGGTGGTCCACGTCCCCAAGACGATCGACAACGACTACCGCGGCATCGACTTCACCTTCGGCTACTTCACCGCCGTGGAGACCCTGGCCGAGGAGATCCGCAATCTGATCGCCGACGGCGAGGCCACCCGCGGCTACTTCATCGCCGAGTGCATGGGCCGCTCCGCCGGCTGGCTCGCCTACGGCGCCGCCATCGCCAGCGAGGCCAGCCTCGTCATGAGCGTGGAGGACATGGTCGGCGACCTCATGACCGAGGAGACCGTCACCGACCCCAAGACGGGCGTCTCCACCGTCCGCAAGATCATGAACATGGACGCCTTCATCTCCGACATCGTCGACCTGATGCTCGCCCGCGAGAAGGTCGGCAAGGAGCACGGCGTCGTCGTCCTGGCCGAGGGCCTCGCCTCGTTCCTCCCCAGCGCCTACCTCGAAGGCGCCAAGTTCGACGAGCACGGCCACCTCTCGCTGGCCGCGACGAATATGG
>ERZ778021.1419-NODE-1419-length-28445-cov-4.815181_pt1 | contig 28445 bp, 27 predicted proteins | sample MGYA00375751_ERZ778021 | MGnify/ENA primary metagenome ERZ778021 (study PRJEB29350, sample SAMN05389814) | bioreactor metagenome | isolation source: Thiocyanate stock bioreactor | place: South Africa: University of Cape Town | collected 2013-08-29 ... | reverse complement strand
TTGGCATATTTGATTTTGATATAATCCTTGATGATGCCCTCGGTTTCGATTTTGTTGATGCCGTCAAACACCCCGATGCCGTGGACGCTATGAACCACAAGGTCACCCCTTGTCAGCTCGCTCAGCGAACCGATGCCCTTGCCCTTGTTTTTTTGCTTACGCTTGACCACGCTGCCGGCTCTGCCGTGAGTGAACACCGCCGTTGCCGCTGCGGGATATTCAATTCCTACCGAAAGGCCGCCGGGCAGCACCGTGATATGACCGCTGGACAGCTTTTCGGCTGTTTGCCGATAGACCGCCGGCAACCCGTGCTGATTCAAATCCTCTGCGAGAACCTGTGCCGCCCGCTCTGTTCCGGCAAGTACGGCGCATAGATTCCCCTTGTGAAAGACCGGTGCAAGATCCTCGGTGAGGGTTTCAAAGGAGCCGTTCCAGACGCTGATTTGCTTGAGGTTAAAATTGATGAATTCATGCAGCTTTACCGGGCTGGTTCCCGAAGAGAATACCTCCAGAAACATCGCGTTTTTTTCTTCAAACGCCTGCTGACAGCGGGGATAATCATAGGCATAGGTGTCTAGCCCCTTGCAGAGAACGCCGTCCTCAAACAGCGCCTTGATGTCCTCCCCCATTTGCCAGAGAAAGGTCCGCAGCCGTTCTTTGATTTTTACATGCTCGCTGACAAACAACAGGCTATCGCCGATATAATCAAACAGGGTGGCTGGCTCTGTATAGCACAAGGGAATATACTTGTCAAGGGACGGCAAATGCTTGCTTTCAGACAGCTTTTCGGCGTCCGACAACAATAACTCCTTCGCCTTGGTATTTTTTGTTTTTGATTGCAGCTTCCGGATCAAATCAGGCAAGGCGTCATCAGACAATACCTCTAAGGCAGGCGGTACGCTGATTTCCTTCAGATTTTCCTGCCGGCGCTGGCTGACCGTGTCAAAGGTGGAGATAGAATCGATCTCATCTCCCCAGAACTCAATTCGTACAGGAGCCGCTTTATCCGGTGTGAACACATCCAGAATCCCGCCCCGTAAAGCAAACTGACCAACGCCTTCCACTTCTTCCGTTCTGACATAGCCGGAGGAATGGAGATTTTGGATGACCGTTTGGAGCTTGATGGTATCGCCGGATGCGATGGTGAAATACCGCTCTGCCAATAGGTCACGGGGAACGGTGAACAATGAGGCTGCATCAATGGTGGTGATGATGGCGTCATAGCTTCCCGTGACCATCCTGCACAGCACACCGATCCGCTGATGCTCGTATTCCCGGGACACGCCTTCCACCTGTCGAAAAACCAAGTCCCGGGCAGGGAAAAACACAGCGTCTGTTCCCAGCGCTGCCAAATCTTCTGCCAGCCGGGTGGCTTCGGCTTCATCGGGCATGACAATAACCGCCCGTTTGGAGAGAACCCCCCCGAGCGTGTTGATGATATTTGCTTTGTGAATGCGTGAAAGCCCCGACGCCAACAAAGGCGTCCGACCATGCCTGACTGCAGACAGCAGGGTGTCAAACTCCGGGGTTGCACGCAGCGCAGCGCGGATAAATTCCATTTGCCGACCTCATATTTTCATTGTTTCATCAGCTGTTATACAAATTCATTGCCTTATCAGTGTTCCCATTCACCATCAGTTTAACAGCCTCTGCCGAATGTTCGATGGCTCTTTTCACCCCGTCGGTTTCACATTTTTGGAATTTTGATAACACCCAGTCCGCCAGATCATAGTCGGGATGGGGCTTATTGCCGACTCCGATTTTGATACGGGGATACTCTGTGGTGTCTGTTAATTCTATTATACTTTTCATGCCTTTATGACCGCCGTGGGTGCCGTTTCTGCGAATACGCAGTTTACCCACAGCCAACGAAATGTCATCAAAAATAACCAAAACGTTTTCTGCGGGTATCTTGTAAAAATTCATAAATTCACTGACAGCTTCTCCGGAATGGTTCATATAGGTCTGGGGCTTAATGAGGAGACAACGAGTTCCGTCAATTATTCCGTCTCCGTAAAGGGCTTTGAATTTTAGCTTGGAAACAGAGATCCCATGGGTTTCACAAAGCTTGTCAATGCAGGAAAAGCCCACATTGTGACGGGTATTGTCATATTTGCCGCCCGGGTTGCCCAGCCCGACCACGAGAAATTCCGGCGAAGATGTACTTTTTTTAAAAAGCGAGAACAAAAGCTTTCTCCTTTTCCCTATAAAATAAGCAGTCCTTCGTTTTCATCCGCAATCCTTTTGCTTTTCAGGGATTGATAAGTGGATGCCAAAAATATGACGATGTAAACCGCTGTCAACACATCGATAAAATACGGGATGGTTGTCTCATGAAGCTTATTCGACCCGTAGAAGAAATAAACAAAGAAACGGGGGCCCATCCCTGCCAAAGAAATCAGGGATGCCGCAAGGCCTGTGCCGTAAACCCATTTGGCTGATTTGCGGAACCCGATGTCTGAAAACATTCTGCCATGGAACAGCCAGAACAAGAGTACCACACTCATCATGATGACATCAATGAGATTTTCTGCAATAGAAGATATCCCGTTGAACCGGACAAAGGTGATTCCAAGCCGCAGAGCTGCCGCTAAAACAGGAAATGCGGTAAGGATGGTGGAAAAATGGAGATAGCCCAGATAGGCAAGCCCCTGCCAGATGAAATAAACCGCAGAGCCGACAGTGAGGAATGCATAGAGCATATCCATCGGTGTGATGCTGGTCAGCGTGAACAGAGTTACGCCGAAATAAGTGAACACACCTGCCGACATGACAAAGGACGCTGCCGCCATGGGAACGGACGGGCTGTGGATCCTTTTGGGATAGGATTTGCTGATTCTGCCCAGTACAACGAGCAAAAGGCTCACGCCCAGAAACCCTGTCATGATGGCATTGTTTGCCGCCACGGCTTCTGCTTTGAAAAACCCTGTTGTCGGGTCGGTTCCTGTCAGCTGAAACACTCTGGCGACAATGGCTACGGGAACCAGTATCCCGAAGAGAATCAATAAATATCGGAGCTTCAAGTTTATCCCACCTAATTTTATTTTAGCAGTCATATAAGGCAGAAAGCGGATGATATCCACGTACAGGTCCCGGGTACAGCCTTTGGCTTTCCGTGGCTTTATCTGTCGTCCAGCGCTGTGTATCCACAGGAGGGAGACACCGCTTTGTAAGCAGGACGAATGATACGGCCTCCTGCCATCAGTTCTTCAATTCTGTGGGCGCACCAGCCGGAAACACGGGCAATGGCAAACAAGGGCGTAAAGACATCCTGGGGGATTTTGAGCGCTTTATAAACCAAGCCGGAATACATATCCACATTGGCGGAGATGGCTTTTCCGTTGCCGCGAATTTCTTCAAAGGCTGCCGGGGTCAGCTTTTCCACCAGCTCAAGCAATCTGAATTCTGCACCGATGCCGTTTTCCTCTGCCAGCTTCTTTGCTTTTTTCTTTAAGATAACGGCGCGGGGGTCGGACAGGGTATATACCGCGTGTCCCATCCCGTAAATGAGCCCGGAGCCGTCGCCTGCTTCTTTTCTGAGAACCTTTTTGATGTATTCATAAATCTCGGCTTCGTCTTCCCAGTTTTTGATGCCGGTTTTGAAATGCTCCAGCATTTCGATGACTTTAATATTCGCACCGCCGTGCTTCGGTCCCTTCAGCGAACCGATGGCAGCGGAAATGGCGGAATATGTATCGGTTCCGGAGGAGGTTACCACCCTTGCGGTAAAGGTGGAGTTGTTGCCGCCGCCATGCTCGGCGTGAAGTGTGAGACAAAGATCAAGCAGCTTTGCTTCCTCGTCTGTAAACTTCATGTCGGAACGAATGGTGCTTAAAATAACCTCTGCGGTAGACTGGCATTTGTTGACGGGGTGAAAATACATGCTTTCCCCGTTATACTGACGGCGTTTTACCTGATAGGCATATGCCATGATGATCGGCAGCTGGGCAATCAGCTTGATGGATTGGCGAAGCACATTATATAATGTAAGCTCCTCGGGATTTTCATCATAAGAATATAAAGCAAGCACACTGCGTGCCAGCTTGTTCATAATATCCTGTGAGGGTGCTTTGATGATCATATCCTCGGCAAAATATGGAGGCAGCACACGGCACTCGCTGATCAATTGGTTAAACCATTCCAGCTGATCCTTGGTCGGCAGCTCGCCGAAAAGCAACAGCCAGCAGGTTTCTTCAAAGCTGAAACGGTTGTCTGCCGTGCAGCCGTTGACAATATCCGCAACGTCGATGCCCCGGTAAATCAGCTTACCGTCAACCGGAACACGTTCATTTTCGCTCATAATATAACCGTGGACCGTGCATATTCTGGTCAGACCAGCCAACACACCGGTACCGTCAGGGTTACGAAGTCCGCGTTTTACTTGATATTTTTCGTTGTCTTCCGGATCTATATAGTTATTTTTTTTGAATTCCTCGCATAAAATGGACAAGGTATCTTTTGTAAGCTCCGGCTTATAATTCTTCATTGATTTCGCCCCTATTCTGTTGATATATTATTTTATTTTATAGGAAACGTCCATCGATGTCAAGTAAAAAATAAGGGTTGCGGGGGATACCCGCATTCCGAAGGGCAAAGAGCCAAACGATGTATCCCTCTCCGCAAACGGAGGGGTAGCGAAAGGAAGAAGCCTTATGAAAAACATTTATACGATCATGGCTGTCATCATGCTGTTGTGCATGCTTACCATCCCGCTCTTAGCGGTGGGACCAAAGGGGACAAAAACCTCTTCCGAAATCCAGTTCCCTACCGTCAGTACCTCTTCCGGCACAGGGACCGGGACCACCATCCCGGTTAAGGCAGGGTATTTTCATGTGCTCAATGTCAAAACAGACACTATTTTAGAAATTTCAGAAACGGATTATGTCTTCGGGGTGGTTGCCAGCGAGCTGCCCGCCAGCTTTGAGCCGGAATGCATCAAGGCACAGGCCGTTGCAGCCTATACGGTGGCGCTGTTACGCAGAAGCGAACAAAGCTCATCACCGGACGCTTCTTTAAAGGGTGCGGATTTATCGAATGATCCCTCCAAGGATCAGGGCTTTATCACACGGGAGGAAGCCAAGACAAAATGGGGCAGCAATTATGAGACCTATGCAAAAAAAATTGACAGTGCCATTGCCACGGTAAAGGGCAAGGTGATCAAATACAACGGTAAGCCGATTTTAGCGGCATATCATGCCATTTCCGGAGGGAAAACCGAGCTGGCTTCCGTGGTATGGAACGCCAACATGCCTTATTTAAAAGCCGTTGACAGCGTGGGAGATTTATTGGCACCGGATTATCTGACAAAAGCGAACTTTACCCCGGAACAGTTCATCGAAAACGCAAAAAAACTGGGCGTGACCCTATCGGGCGACCCGAAGGCATGGCTCAAAGAGCCGAAACGTTCCGCCTCGGGCACGGTGACGCAGTACATACTGGGCACAAAAACCCTGACCGGTCAGCAAATCCGCTCTGCCTTTTCCCTGCGCTCCGCCAATTTTGACCTCACCTATGACGGAACAAAGCTTATTTTTTCTGTCAGAGGCTACGGGCATGGTGTCGGCATGAGCCAATACGGCGCAAATTATATGGCAAAGCAGGGGAGCAGCTATCTGGAAATATTGAAATGGTATTATCCGGACTGCGAAATTGCATAATGCCAAAAAAACCGAAAGCAGCCTTTTTATGTACATTATAACATGATATATAAAAATTATATATGTCAAAATTGTTAAATTTTATGATTGACATTTTTCGCATCGTCTGTATAATATAGAATTATAAATAAAATCCGATGAACAAAGGTAAGTAGTCAAAAACACGGTTTTTCAGAGAGTCGGCGATGGTGGGATGCCGGCAAATACGATTTTGATGAATGGATTTGTGAGGAGCATAAAGAACGGGGTTTCCCAATTATTTATCGCCGTTTCCCCACGTTACAGGGGCAGGGTATTGATGCACTTTTGCTGCGTACCCGGGAAGGAGAATTTTATATTCTCGAATTTGGGTGGCACCACGAGCTTATCGTCCCATAGACGATAGGCTCTTTTTGTTTTTATTTTATCAACTTCGCCCATACTAAGGGCAATCTACCTAAGGAGAAATGATTATGATTTATCCCTCATTGTCACAAGCGAAAGCACTGTCGGAAGGGTATGACCTGGTTCCCGTGGCATACGAAATGCTGGCGGACACCCATACCCCCATCAATTTATTTTTATCCATGAAGGAAACAGAAAGCAGCTGCTTCTTGTTGGAAAGCGTGGACAACGGGGAGCAATGGGGACGGTATTCCTTCATCGGGATGGATTCCAAGGCAGAGATCAAAATCAAGGATTTTGTGGTTACCGTCAAGGAAAACAACATGAAAATCCAGCAGCGAATCGACAATCCTATCCAATACATCACCGATTATTTGAATCAGTATAAAAGCCCAAAGGTTGAAAATATTCCGAAGCTTTCCGGCGGACTGGTGGGTTATTTCGCATATGATACCGTCAGATACATGGAAAAAAAGCTGGTCAACGCACCGGAGGACGACCTTGAAATGCCCGACAGCCATTTTATGGTATGCAATGAAATCATCGCTTTTGACCATTTCCGCCAGCGGCTTCTCATCATTGTGAATGTTCCCGTGAACGGTGACTTTGACAAAAACTACAGCGAAGCCACCTTGCGGGCCGGGGAGATCGCCCAGAAAATCAAAATGGCGGTGCCCAAGCACAAGCCCAAGCAAACAACGGGCGAGCTTTCCTTTTCCTCCAATCTCACCAAAGAGAAATTCATCGAAAACGTGGAAATTGCCAAAGAGCACATTCGCAAGGGCGATATTTTTCAGGTGGTGCTTTCCCAGCGCTTTGTCGCCGAGAATGCCCCCGACTCCTTTGATGTTTACCGCATGCTGCGGGCAACCAATCCTTCGCCCTATCTATACTATTTTAAATTCAGCAATTACCATATCGCCGGCGCTTCTCCCGAAATGCTGGTCAGCGTAGAAGACGGAACCATTTCCACCCGACCCATTGCCGGCACCATCAAACGGGGCAAAACCGAAAAAGAAGACAAGGAACTGGAAAACCTCCTGATTTCGGATCTGAAAGAACGGGCGGAGCATACCATGCTGGTGGATTTGGGCAGAAACGATGTGGGCAAGGTGTCCCGGTTCGGCTCGGTAGAGGTCACCTCCTTCATGCAGGTGGAAAAATACTCCCAGGTCATGCATCTGGTCAGCGACGTGAAAGGAAAGCTCTCGGAGCACAAAACAGGGCTGGACGCTTTGATGGCCGTGCTGCCGGCCGGCACCCTGTCCGGAGCGCCAAAGGTGCGTGCCATGGAAATCATTGACGAGCTGGAAAACGAAAAACGGGGACTGTACGGCGGAACCGTAGGCTATATTTCCTTTGACGGAGACATCGACACCTGCATTGCCATCCGTACGGTATTGTTCAAGGACAACAAGGCCTATGTCCAGGCAGGTGCCGGCATTGTTGCCGATTCTGTTCCCGAACGGGAATTTGAAGAAACCGAAAATAAGGCAAAGGCCATGCTGAAAGCCATTGAGGAAGCCAGGGGAATATAACAAAGAGCTGCTTTTGTTGTTCTTTCACCCGCATCATAATCCGGCGAATTATGATGCGTTTCCATCCCCTATAACCTGATCGCCGGAGAATGGAGATTTTTATGATCCTGTTAATTGACAATTATGATTCCTTCACCTATAACCTGTATCAGTATATCGGTGAGCTCTATGCAGAGATCCGGGTATTTCGTAACGATGAAATCACGCTGGACGAGATCCGGAAAATGAAACCCGAAGCTATTGTGATTTCCCCGGGGCCGGGGTTCCCGTCTTACGCCGGAATTTCCATGGAGGTCATCCGTACCTTTGCACCCACCGTGCCCCTGCTTGGTGTCTGTCTCGGTCATCAGGCCATCGGAGAAGCCATGGGCGGCCATGTCATCATCGCAGGCGAACAGGTCCACGGAAAGTCCAGCGAGGTAACGATTGACACTGCTTCCCGGATTTTCAAAAACCTGCCGGATAAAATCACCGTGGCACGGTACCATTCCCTGATTGTTGAACGAGCAACCTTTCCCGAAAGTCTGCAGGTCATCGCCCAAACAGAAGACGGACTCATCATGGCGCTGCAGCACAGAAAATATCCCCTGTTCGGCGTTCAGTTCCACCCGGAGTCGGTGATGACCAAGTTCGGTAAAAAAATGATACGTAATTTTCTTTCTGAGGTGGCGGGCATTGATATTGCACCCCCCCAGGAGGAGCTTTTGCCCTCTGCGGAACGTATTTTGCTCAAGCCTTATCTCAAAACGGTGATCGAGGGCGGGGATTTGAGCGAAAGCGAAGCCTTTACCGCCATGGAATGCATCATGGAGGGGGGCGCAACAGACGCCCAAATCGGATCCTTCCTGACCGCTTTACGCATGAAAAAGGAAACCATCGAAGAAATCACAGGATTTGCCCGTGCCATGCGCAAAAAATCCTCCAAGGTTCCCAACGAAACCTCCGTTATTGACGTGGTGGGCACCGGCGGCGACATGGCAAACACTTTTAATATATCAACCACCACCGCCTTTGTGGTGGCCGGGGCCGGCGCTTCCGTCGCCAAACACGGCAACCGCAGTGTTTCCAGCCGTTCCGGCAGTGCGGACGTATTGGAAGCATTGGGGGTAAAAATCAACATCACACCCGAAAAAGCAAGGGCTTGCCTGGAACACATCGGCATTTCTTTTATGTTTGCCCCGGTGTTTCACAAATCCATGAAGTTTGCCGCTTCTCCCCGCCGTGAACTGGGCGTCAGGAGCGTGTTTAATATTCTTGGTCCTCTTTCCAGCCCTGCTTCTGCGGAATATATGCTGCTTGGGGTATATGACAAAGAGCTGCTTCCCGTGATGGCTCAGGTGCTTGCCAATCTGGGAGTCAAAAAAGCCTTGATCTGCCACGGGGCAGACGGGCTGGACGAAATCACCATCACCGGCGAAACCACCATTTATGAAGTAAACCGTGGCGAAATCACGCAATATGAAATTTCCCCGGAAATGTATGGTGTCAGCACAGCCGACCAGAGCACCCTCCTGGGCGGTACCGCAGAGGAAAACGCCAAAATCACCCTGGGCATTCTGCAGGGCGGGGTGGGCGAGCAACGAGACGTGGTGCTTCTCAATGCGGCGGCGGCCCTCTATGCGGCAGGCAAAGCGGACAGCATGGAAGCCGGCATGGAGCTGGCCCGCGATTCCATTGACAGCGGAAAAGCGCTGGCCAAATTAAACGAGCTGATTGAAGAAACCAACAAATGAGGAATTTGATATGATTTTAGATGAAATACTCTGTAAACGAAAAGACCAACTGGAGAAAGAAAAAAGCAAGGTGTCTTTGGAGGAAATCAAGCAAGCGGTGGCAGCAAAACAGGAGCCACCCATTGACTTTTACCAGGCTTTGTCCTCTGAGCCGCTGGCCGTGATTGCCGAAGTGAAGAAGGCATCACCCTCCAAGGGGGTCATCCGGGGGGATTTTTATCCGGTGGAAACCGCGGTATGCTACGAAGGTGCGGGAGTAAATGCCATTTCTGTGCTGACAGAAGAGTATTATTTTCAAGGAAGCAGTGAATACTTATGTGAAATCAGAAAACATGTGAAGCTTCCCCTCTTACGCAAGGATTTTATTTTTGATGAATATCAGATTTATGAGGCACGGGTAATGGGTGCAGATGCGGTTTTGCTGATTGCAGGCGTGCTGGACACAGAAACCATGAAAGGTTTTCTCACCCTTGCCAAATCCCTGGGGCTTCACTGCCTTGTGGAGGTGCATCAGGAAAACGAGCTTGAAAAAGCCATTGCCGCCGGCGCAGACATCATCGGCATCAACAACCGGGATCTGACGACCTTTCATGTGGATTTGGCGACCACAGAACGGCTGATTCCGTCCATTCCGAAGCATTGCATCATCGTTTCGGAAAGTGGGATTGCTACAAATGCAGATATGAAGAGGCTGAAAGCGGCAGGGGCAAACGCCGTTTTGATTGGCGAAACCCTCATGAGAAGTGGCGATGTTGCCAACTCTCTGAAGCACTTGAGGGCAGACGTATGATGATCAAGCTTTGCGGCATCCGCCGACCCGAGGATATTTTATATTGTAACGAGTTCCGTCCCGATTGTATTGGCTTTGTCCTTGCCGAGAGTAAACGGAGGGTTACTCCGGAAGAAGTCCTTCGGCTGAAGGAACCCCTTCACAAAGAAATCAAAACCGTCGGGGTCTTTGTCAATGAGGAATTCCCCACTCTCGTCAAAATCGTAGAACAAACGGGTCTTGACATCCTTCAGCTCCACGGCGACGAAAGCGCCGATTATGTCACCGTCTTAGCCGAGGTGTTTCCGGAAAAGCAGATCTGGAAGGCCGTCAGGGTAACGGACGAACAAAGCCTTCTTGCCGCTGCCCGATTGCCGGTCAGTTGTGTTCTCGGGGATGCCTTCACCCAAACCGCTTACGGCGGAACAGGACACAAAGCAAACTGGGATATCATTCAACGCGTTCGGGACAGCCTTGGGAAGCCCCTGATTCTGGCAGGGGGGCTGAATGCCGAAACAATTCTTCCAGCCATCCGTGCCACTTCCCCCTTTGGAGTAGATATTTCCAGCGGCATTGAAACAGACGGCGTGAAGGATAGGAAAAAAATAAAAACAATCATGACACTATTAAGGAGTGAGCAGAGTGAATAAAACCGGAAAAGGCAGATTTGGCGGCTTTGGCGGTCAATATGTGCCGGAAACGCTGATGAATGCATTGTATGAGCTGGAGGCTTCCTATGAAACCCTGAAACACGATGACGGGTTTCAAGCAGAGCTTTCCACCCTATACCGGGACTATGCCGGAAGACCGTCCATGCTTTACTATGCCTCAAAAATGACAGCGGATCTGGGCGGTGCAAAAATCTATATTAAGCGTGAGGATCTGAACCATACCGGTTCGCATAAAATCAACAACGTAATGGGGCAGGCGCTGCTTGCCAAACGGATGGGCAAAACCCGGCTGATTGCAGAAACAGGGGCAGGGCAGCACGGAGTTGCCACCGCTACGGCCGCCGCCTATTTCGGTATGGAATGTGAGATTTTTATGGGTGCCGAGGACATGGAGCGCCAGGCGCTGAATGTGTTCCGCATGGAGCTTTTGGGCGCCCGTGTCACAAAAGTCACCTCCGGTACGGGAACTCTGAAGGACGCCGTGAACGAAGCCTTCCGAGTGTGGACCCAGGACGCGGTCAATACCTATTTTCTTCTCGGCTCTGTGATGGGTCCTCATCCTTACCCCACCATTGTCCGGGATTTTCAGAAAATCATCGGAGAAGAAACAAAAGCACAGCTTATGGAAAAAGAAAATCGTTTGCCGGACTGTGTCATTGCCTGTGTGGGCGGCGGGTCCAACGCCATGGGGATGTTTTATGAGTTTATCCCTGACACCGGCGTACGGTTGATTGGTGCAGAAGCTGCAGGAAAGGGTGCAGATACCGATTTGCACGCCGCCACCCTGACCAAGGGCAGCGTGGGCATTTTCCACGGGATGAAGTCTATTTTTCTGCAGGATGATTTCGGGCAGATCACACCGGTCTATTCCATCTCCGCCGGGCTTGATTATCCCGGCATCGGTCCGGAGCATGCGGATTTACACACCACCGGCAGAGGCGAATATTATCCTGTTACCGACGAAGAGGCTGTTTGTGCCTTTGAATACCTTTCCCGCACCGAAGGGATTATTCCTGCCATCGAGTCTGCCCATGCGGTTGCGCTGGCGATGAAGCTTGCACCCGCAATGGAACCGGACAAAATTATTGTCATCAATCTTTCAGGCAGAGGCGACAAGGACGTTTATCAAATTGCCCGTTACAGGGGGGTGCATCTCCATGAATAGAATCGACACGCGCTTTGAAACCCTAAAGAAACAAAACAAAAAAGCCCTGATCACCTTCATAACTGCAGGGGATCCGGACATCAAAACCACCGAACAGCTTATTTTGGAAATGGAACAGGCAGGGGCCGACCTGATTGAAATCGGCGTGCCCTTCTCCGACCCGGTAGCGGAGGGTCCTGTGATTGAAGCCGCCAGCCTGCGGGCACTCAAAAATGCAGTTACCTTACACGACATATTTTCCATGGTGGAACGGCTTCGGAAAAAAACCGACATGCCCTTGTTACTTATGATGTATTTAAACAGCCTGTTCAAATACGGCAGTGCGGCGTTCTTTTCCCGCTGTAAGGAAGCAGGAATCGACGGCGTAATCGTTCCCGACATGCCCTTTGAGGAGCGGGACGAAATCATCGACGAAGCGAGAGCACAGGGGGTTTCTGTGATCAATCTGGTTGCCCCCACCTCAAAGGCTCGAATCGCAAAAATCGCCGCCGACAGCGAAGGGTTTTTATACTGCGTTTCTTCTTTGGGCGTCACAGGGCTCCGGTCTGATTTCACCACGGATTTTAACGAATTCTTTTCGGAAATCAACAAGCATACAACCGTCCCTACCGCTCTCGGCTTCGGCATTTCGGGTCCTGAACAGGTGAAAGCCCTGAAGCAATATGCCGACGGACTGATCGTCGGCAGTGCCATTGTTAAAATTGTAGGAGAATACGGAGAAAAATCATCCGCCCACGTTTCTTCCTTTGTAAGAGAGCTGAAGGCTGCCCTGAATTGACCATAAACAAAACCACAAAGGCTTCGGTTGCCTTTGTGGTTTTATGATTGGAAGCGTCCGTCAGCTTTTTTCATTCTCTGCATCCTGTTTTGTTGCTTGAACGGTTCCAAAGGGATGTTGGGGCGGTGCATAAACGGAATAGAGCTTCAGCGGACTACAGCCGGTGTTGATCAGATTGTGCCATGTGCCTGCAGGAATGATAATAACATCGTTGCATCTGATTTTAATTTCATTGCCCTGCTGTTCTTCATTGTTCCCCATGATTACTATCCCGCATCCCTGTTCGACTGTGATACACTGGTCAAGCTCCGGATGATTTTCCAGCCCGATGTCTTCTCCCGGGTTGATGCTCATTAAAGTGAGCTGTAAATATGTACCTGTCCACAATACGGTACGATAATTCGAATTGCACAGGGTTGCTTTTCTGATGTTTGTTACAAAGGGTTGTGCTCCGTAATCATGTGCCTGAGAGGTGACATTGACCCCGGCATCCTTTCTGTTTGATCGACAATTACCCATTTTGTCCCTCCTTTCACTTTATCATATGCACCGTTTGATGAGAAGTTCGGCTTCCCTGTTCAAAAATCAGAAACCCCATGAATGAAAATACATTCATGGGGTTTTTGATCCGTTGATATTAAGTAAAATCAATTTCAAGGAACTTTGTTACTTCTTCGTTCCAGCGGGTCTCCACAAAATTCACATGGAGAAAATGTTTGTTATAATTCTCGTAGGCCTGTTCGTTTTCAAACTCCATGGAAAACCCGAAATCATAATCATTTTTCTTGCTGACCTGGCGGAACACCCCGAAATTCTGCACGCCGGGAATGGAGGTCAAAATCGTTTCCCCGTCCTTCAAAAACTGTTTCGTTTCAGCAGCGTCTGTCTCATGTTTCAGATTAAAAATCACCATATGCTTAATCATTGCAATTCCCCTTAACCGTTCATTTCTATCATTCAGTATACTATAAATGTTGCTCGTTGGGAAGGGAATCTTTGATAAACTCTTCCTCAACAAAATTGCGGCAAACGCTGTTGATTCCCTCCTGTCCGGCAGGAGTTGTCATATATACCCCTGTCAGGATGGTAAACAACGAATAGGCATGCATGCCAAAGGAGTATTGATTCTCTGCATTGTATTCGCAAAAATTCATGCGAAGCAGCTTGAATAAGATCCCTTCTACCTGTGGCTGATTCAACCCTGTTTTTTGCATGATTTCTTCTTCCGATACATAACGGTTAAATCTCATCGTCCTGATGAGCAAGAGCGTATTTTCATCACTCAGCAGCTCGCACAATTCTGCGATGTTTTTTGTCTCTGTTTGCAGAATGGTTTCTATCTGATCTTTCCCATAAATCAAAACCCCTATCCCGCCGGTATCGAATGCCCGGATTCTGTCATAGGAAACCAGTGCCGAACCCCTTACGATTTTCTCATCGCCGCTTCGCACACAACAATCAAAAGCGTCAAAAATTGCTTTTTCGGTTCCTGACTCCTTTGCATAATCTGCTATTTTTTGTAGCGCATGTTCCTTTTTGATTGATAAGGGCATTTCCAGCAGTGCATCAACGGAAATCCCGAGAACTTCGCAAAGACGGGGCAGCAGCAATATGTCGGGCAGCGATTCTCCCTTTTCCCATTTGCTGACCGCCTGGCTGGTTACCCCCAGCTGTTCCCCCAATTTTTCCTGTGTCAGTGCATGTTTTTTTCTTAACCGGGCTATTTTTTCGTGAATGGTTGTATTCATGGATTCGTTACCCCTTTTCAGAAGATTGGCAAAAGCTTTCCGTCTACATTATAACAACCCGCCCCGAGGAACACCATCATAGAAACGTTTCCCCCTTACAACCATTGGTTGTAAGGGGAAAGCATCTGCCGGTTGTGCCGAAACAGCCTTTATTCCGTCCGTGTTATCTTACTTTCCGCAAATATAGGTAATGTTTGTATCATTTTCATCGGTCGAAACCGCTTGAAAACCAGCTTTTTTTAACGCTGTGATCAATGAATCCCTTTGTATTGGATTGTAATCCACAGTTTCTGTCTCCATATGCTTTTCCCCTGTTTCTAAATTTTCTATGAGATACACAATATGAAACCGAATGACTGTGTCAAGGTAATCAAAAACATATAGAATGCTATATCGGTTGCCGTATTGCTTTTTGGTCACAATCATTTGCTGTAATGCTGTATTTTTCAGGCAGTTGATTGCCGAGACATATTCGTCTTTGGTTTTATCTGCCCGCTGCGCATAGGAAAACACATTGAAGAAATCCTCCTGCTGTTTATCTTTCGGCACAGTCTTTTCCGGGTTTTCAATATAAGCGATAAGATCCTTGATCCTGCCGCTGATATGCCACAGCTTTGTTGTCGCCACGTCACATCAACTCCTGTAGCTTCAAAATCATCTGTTCGATTTCCGTCTGCGTTTCCGGCGGCGCTGTTTCAAATAAGGTATATACCCGATCAAGCAGCAGCCAGAATTCGTCCGGCGGTTTTACTCTCGGCGCTTTGTTCATGCAGCAACCCTTAACATAAGAAGAAACGGAGACGCCGCAGCGCTTGGCACACTGCTCCAGTTTCTGTTTTTCGGCAAGGCTTAGGCGCAATTCAAGCCGTTCACTTTTAGCATTATTTTTCATAAAACCACTTCTTTCTCAGCTGGGTTATAGGGCTGCAAGCCCTGAGAAGTCCGCATCCCTTTAGGGTGCGGATTTGGATTTTGTACGGCAAAATCCGATGCTCGCTATCCCTGTGGACGTCATCGCCCACCGTCATAGATAAATCCGTTATCAGTTTCATAGCAACTTGCTCCTTTCTCCCGTTTCCGGGCATAAAAATAACTCCGTGTCCGTTATGGATAGGAGCTTTATAAGTGACATCATTATGATGCCGTTGATTCAATTTTGCTTTTTGCGGTGGCATTACTTTAATGCCGTCAGTCACCGAGAAGATCATTCAGTGAATCCAGCAGTGCGCTTTCTTCCTCGGATATTGCGGAAGCTTGCTCAGGCAAAGAAACCTGTAAAGCAGAAATATTCTGCAAGCATTCCCGGATTGTCTCACGGATTGCATCTGTGAGTGACTGATTCACCGGCTCAAAAGAAGCATTGATCGCGGCAATAACTGCTTGATTTCTGGAGGTCTTGACGCATTGCAAATGCTCCCATGCCCGGCGGTCAGTCTCCTGCTCCAGATTGAAACGGATGCTCATATGCTTGAGCCTCATAGCTAACCACCGCTTCGCAGTAGCTTCATTTCCAGCATCCGCTCATAGCCCTTTGCCGTGGCGCAGATGTCGTCGTCAATGGTGACACGGCTTTCGTCGTAGCTGCCAAATTTTTTGATCAGACAGCCGCCTCCACCGACCACATACAACCGCATCAGGCGCGGGTCATATTCATGCTCACGAAGCTTTCTGAAAATACGCTCGACATATTCCGTTGCGGAATCCCGGATGGTTTTGAGATATTCCCCATCAATGTCCGCCGTGCCAAAGCGCAGGGTACGGGTGATAATGCTATCGTCAATAGCAGCGTGATGCATCCGCATCATACTTTCACGAATGGCAAGCATGCACTGATAGGTTCCGTATTTCTCGGTAAAACATTTCTGGTTATTTACCTTCTTGTCGGTGATGGTCATTACATTCATGGTGCCGTTGCCGATGTCGCAAAGCATATTCATGCCGGCAAACTCCCCGATGTGATTAATAACCGCTGCATAGCCCTGCGCGTAAACGTCTGCACCAATAAAACGAACATGATATTCCTTACCCTTGAAGCTGTAATCCACCGTGTCATGTTGAAGCAGATACATTTTGAATTCGTCCTTCTGCTCACAAACCCATGTCAGCGGCAGACCGGCAGCGATGAACACATCTGCCGAATCGGTTTTGGCAATGTTCAGCTCGCGTGCAATAGCGGCAAGTGTGAGAACATAGTAATCGTCGTCCAACATTTTTTCTGCCGTGAACTCCTTGTGCTCTTCACCAATCAGGTAATACATCCCGTTCCAGACGAGTAGATTTTCCTTGAAGGTCGGCTCCTTCTCACAAGAGGTGACTCCCGTTGAAAAGCAGCAATTTTCCGTCTTAATATTTCCGTAGCCGTGGTCAATGCCGATGATTTTTGTATTGCCCAGGTTTTTCATTTTGTTTCTTCCTTTCATTTTTCGATTTGGTGTACTTGATAATTTGGGTGTACAGCTTTTTATCAGCAGGTAAAACCGCTTCTTTGAAATAGTTGCAGTAGATACCTGTAACCGATAAAAGCTGTATGCAGGGGTGCGCCTCGCCGTCATCGAGCAGCAAGCAATTGCCTTCATCACAGTTGCAACAGAGCCTTTTCACAAGTGAATTTACCCGTTCAACCTGTGATCCCTTGATTCTGAGTACCATGATTTTTCTCCTTCCTATATAAATTTACTGCTCCCAACATAAAAGTGTGGGAGCAGTATTCATTTATTGATTTGTTAATATTTGTATGGTATTATACTATAAATAAGGATGGTGAGCGGTATGCAGATGAAGTATCGCATCAGAGAGTTGTCAGCCTTGGCAATTTTGCGGAATTCAAGAGAGACAGACGATGGCGGCTATAGTTTTTGGTTATCTGAAGATGCCATGAAAAAGTGTATTTTTCATTCTGCGCCGCAGACTCAGGATGACTGCGCACTTTTCTTTCAGACAATGTGTGTTTTGCACGGTGACGATTTTAAGCTACCGCTTGGCGCGGAAACAATTGCAGATCTGGCGGACATCCTTTTCTATGTGGATTTTTCCGGTATCTTTGACCGCAAAGCCGTACAGAAAAAATATATTGACCGGCAAAAGCAGGCAGAGGCAATGTTTCGACCGGAGGGGATTGCGCTTGATTTGGAAAAGGCGCATATCGCTATGTAGCCTTTGAACGCTCCGGCAGTATGAGCCGCAATTCACGGCTTTCTTTTATCCGAGAAGATTTTTATAAACCTGTCCGCAAACGTATCATGCTTAATATGAATATCGGCCTGTGTCAATTAAGTAAGCTGTATGCCTACAACGGATTGATGCTGACAAGCGGATTTCGATTTGAAGATATGTCCATATGGAATGACAAGCGCATTGTGGTTGACAATCCCATAACACCCGTATATGAAGCAAATATTATTACCGTAAAAGATGACGGCAGCGACAATGCCGAACGTAAATACAGCAGAGTTTCTAAAACCGCCGATATTGAAGTAACCGAGTTTGACGGCGAGGGGCTTGTCTCTAAGCAACTTGCCGAACAAATCGATACCGCTTATTGCGGCAAGCACATCCACCACTCTTTTCAGATTCGACTTCCATATATCAAGGGCGTGGTTCATGCGGTGGATTTTAAAGCATTGTTTGCAGAGCTTGATATACCGTATATTATTGATATTTGGGGCAACAAGCACCCAATCAACGAAATTGACCTGATTTTGACGAAAGGCATGTTCAAGGGCTTCGGTTGGATGACGGAAAACAGCCTGTCCTTTGTGGAATATCTTGACCGCTGCAAAAGATATCGCAATGCGCTGTATATCTCCGGCTTCGGGCAAGGAGAAGCGGACGAATACACGGAGCTGAACTATCAGTTTCTGACAACCGCAGCATTGAAAGCCGATGAATTTCGTCCGGCGGATCTGCCGCTTGGCTGGAAATATAGTCCCGAATCAGACCGTCGCCATTGGATCACAAAAACAACCGAAACGGCTTATTACAACCTCACTGCCAATTCGGACAAGCGGATTCAACATTTTACCGATGAGGCCCAAAAAGAAGATGCTTCAAGACGGGATATAGCACTTGCAAACATACTTGCGAATAATACGCTGTTTATCGCCGAACCGATTTACACAAAGGAGCTTGACAGCAAAGCACAGACGCTTTTGAAGCAATACGCACTCGGACGGCTGCTCATTTCCGGGGATAACCGCTATCTGTCGGGTGACTTGATGCGGTTTATCAAAATGCTTGTCAAAACCGTTTCCGATGCGGATGATAAATATATGGGCATTGTCATGAGACTTGAAAACGAATGCTATAACAGCACAACCGCTTATGCGCCGGGAGCCGTTTATACCGAAAACAACCGCTACACCCTGCTACGTAATCCGCATATTGCTCGCAATGAAGAAGCTGCCGTTTTGCCGCCGGATTTTATCGGTCCGCTTCGGCAAAGGTACCTTTCACACCTGAATTATGTCATTATGGTGGATTCCCGCACGCTGATTCCGGAACGCTTGGGCGGTGCGGATTTTGACGGCGATATGATCAAAACCATTTCCGATCCACTTCTGAATGCCTGTATTGCAAGGAATTATCGTGACAATCGTTATGATCCGTTCAATTACCGCAGCAGTATTCCGCTTTTGAAGATTCCGTCGGCCACGCCGATTATTCGTGACGCAAACGATTGGCAGGCACGCTTTGAAACCGTGCGCAGCACCTTTTCTACACGCATCGGGCAGATCTGCAATGCGGCGTTTGACCGCAGCATTGTCGCATACGATGAAAACTCCTCCGATGAGGAGCGGGAGCGTTTGCGGGAAGACACGGAAATGCTCGAGATATTAACCGGGCTTGAAATCGATTCAGTGAAAAGCGGAATTAAGCCGGATTTGTCCGACTATCTGAATCACAAGCCAGTCAGCCGTAGTCCGTTTCTTAAATATAAGACCATTGTCGGTAGTGATGAGAGCAAAGAATGGTATGCGCCGACGAAAAAAGAGCAATTGGATCAATTCTTTGCCAGCGTGGATTGGGATTCTGTCAGCTCCAATGTAGAAAAGCTGCCGTATCTTTCAAAAATGTTGGAAGAACATACACCGAAAATCAAGGTGAAACCGGCAAAGGCTTCCGAGTTGTTTTCATTTGCAATAAATCCCGGTTGGCAGGATGATTTATCACCGGAAAGCATGGACTATATGCGCTCTCTGATTGAAAATTATGAGGAAGTATTAAAGCGCATCCGCATCAGCCGGATCGAGCGCAAAAGCATGGCTCGCCGCAGCGACATTGAACGGATACTGTACGCGCGCGGACAGGAAAATATATTCACGGCGGACGAACTTTACGGTGTGCTGAACGACTGTCCGGCGGAGCACGTGGCAAGATTTCGACGTGACCTGACCGTGCAAAAGTGGCATCTGATGAATCAGAAACAGCGGGAGGATTTTCTGTTTACAGTGCTCCCGTATAATGTAGATGAAAAATACACGGGACTGTTTGCCGATTTCCGTTTCGGCGGGTGTCGTGTGCTCGGCGACATTCTCTGCGATCTTTACGATATGTACAAAACGGAAGAATCCCGTAAATATGCACTTCACCGCAAGGGTGACAGTGTCACGCTCAAACATATGATGACCAGTTATGAAAACGGTGGAAAAGACTATAAGGAGCTGGTCGCCAAACGGTGCAGGCAGTATATTAATCTGAAAATCAATCCGGATGAAGCACTGCAATGTGCTATTGCACTCGGCAAACGGAGCTTTGCATTTGCAGTGCTGCTTGACCGCATTGAGCCAAACGCTGTGAAAGGACGGTAATAAATATGCTGAATGAAATGGAAGAATTCAATGCTTACACCGGCATTGTCAATTACCGTGCCGAAAACAAATACGACAGTACCTATCTCGGCAGGTTTACCTATGACATGCTGATGAAGTTTGAAGGATTGTCCCGAGTGCTGACAATTATTGCACGAGGGTATATGTGGCAAGCCGGAACAGAACCGCAGATTGACCGAGCCCGCAATGCCCTTTGCGCTTGGTGCAGTATCCCGGACACAAAAAAAGCCCCTCCAAAAAAGGAGGGGCAAAGCAGGACGGATTACAGAGAGTTGAGCAAGGAATTCCCGGAGCTTGTGGATGAAAACGGCAACGGCTGGTTTTGCCGCCATGTACATGAAATTGTGGCTTTTGTTAATCAGAATCCAGGCAAGGTAATGAAAAGTGCTGTCGCCAACGGCGAACGCTTGTCAATTGGGTTTGATGCTGCTTGGCGCAAGAAGGTCATGCAATTTCAGGTGCCGCTGTTTTCAGTCAATACAAAAGGTGCATGGGTGTTGCGATTTGATGATATTTTAAGCTCTGCACTGGAACTCGGTGTATTAAAAAATCATGAAATTTCTTTATCACCGGAACTGTTGCAAATTTTATCTGCTGCTACTCCGAAGGGTGTCCCGGATACGGTACTGCCGACACTTATGCAGTATTATCTTGCCAACAAGCCGGAGGATTCCGACTGGGTTGTAATGCCCGTGACTAATTTTGATGCCTATTTCGGCACGACTTCTTTCAGCCGCAAGTGGCTTGGCAAAATGCCGGCAGATGTATTGATACGTGATATGGGATTCGGTGTGTGCCGATATCAAGTTTGTAAATAAAGTTTCAATGATTATCGTTGTAAAAAATGTATAATAAATTCAAAATATCGTTGTATTTTATGAAACATCGTGCTATACTGTGTAAGTACTATCGTAACCATCTAATCATAGAGGGTATTAAATGAGTAATATTCAATTAATATATGCCCTTTTGCTTAGGAGACAAAATATATGATTAAGGAAATCACAACCTGCTCTCTTGACGTAGTAAGAGAAGCTTATAAAGTTTATTTATATAAGCAGCCATTATCGAAAAATACGATAATCACATGTGTAACGGATTCTTTTTATATTTGGAGAAAGCAAGGGTCGGAAATCTTTTGGAATATTATTTTTTCAAATAGCTTTGAAACAGACGCAAAGAATACCATTTTACAAATCCTGCGCCAACAGTCCAATGGAAATATAGAGTCAAACATAAATAGTTATATGGCTCACTTAAGGAGATTCAGGCGTTTTCTTCAAGGCGAGTCAGTACTTGAGATTGTTGAAACTAATTCACTTAAAATAACATCGAAAAATGCATCAACAAAAGCGGCGATGGTGCCTCCTACACCATCGGTTGAACAGGTTGAGCATTACCTTACTGCGTGGGATTCACTTGAAGATTACCATCTACAAGAAAATGCGCTTGATAAGATTTTTATTTCGCTTTGCCCTAAAAATGATAATATTACAGACATTCTTCTTAAGATATCTGTTCTCAATGATTTTTATAGTACAAATATCTTCAAGGCTTTTCCGGTGGCAAAGCATATTCTCTCATTGGATATAGATAAACGCTTAAGGTGTGGGGATTCCACTCTTGTAAATGATATTAGGGAAGTATCAATGGGCGGAAAAGCATGGAATTTCTACTCTTTTGCTACAAAGTATTGCAGTCATCATATGCCGTTATATTATCCGATTTATGACAGTTATGTAGATGAGGTGCTACGATATTTTCGTAATGTTGACGGTTTTGCGTCCTTTAGAAATAAAGAACTAAAAGATTATGATCGCTTCAAATCTATCCTGTATGAATTTAAAAAATTTTATAGTCTTGATAATTATAACTTAAAAGAGCTTGACAAATATCTTTGGCAACTTGGCAAAAATAAATACGAATCTACATTATGACTTGGAGGTGCGTGTATGTACCGGGTTGCAATTGAAAATCTATATAAATGGAAAGAAAGCAAGCACCGCAAGCCGCTGATTATTGAAGGCGCAAGGCAGGTCGGCAAGACCTGGCTGATGAAAGAGTTCGGCGAGAAGGCTTATGCGGACACTGTATATATTAACTTTGATTCCAACTCCAGAATGGCGGAGCTGTTTGCATCAGACCTTGACACAGACCGTCTGATTATGGGGTTGGAGCTTTATGCCGGACGGAAAATTAATCCAGACAATACGCTGTTGATTTTTGATGAAGTGCAAGAGGTGCCGAGAGCACTTTCTTCTTTGAAATATTTTTATGAAAACGCACCGCAATATCATATTGTCTGCGCCGGCTCGCTTCTTGGAATTGCTTTGCATCAGGGAACCTCATTCCCGGTTGGCAAGGTGGATTTTCTGAAGCTTTTTCCGTTGTCTTTCAAGGAATTTTTAATGGCAACCGGAAGCGAGCGTTTTGCCGAGCTTCTTGACAAGCAGGATTATTCGATGATTACTTCTTTCAAGCAGACCTATATTGATGCACTCAAGCACTTCTATTTTGTCGGCGGTATGCCAGAGGCGGTGCAGAGCTTTGCCGATGAAAAAGACTTTAACGAAGTACGCAATATTCAAAAACGAATTCTTGCGGCGTATGAGCAGGACTTTTCCAAGCACGCCCCGAATGAAATCGTACCGAAAATCCGTATGATCTGGAACAGTATTCCCTCCCAGCTTGCAAAAGAGAACAAGAAGTTTGTTTACGGTTTGATACGTGAAGGCGGACGGGCAAAGGAATATGAAACGGCGATTATGTGGCTTTCAGACTGCGGGCTTGTCCATAAAGTCAGCCGTGTGAATGCAGCGGGCATTCCGCTGAAAGCCTATGAGGATTTAAAAGCGTTCAAGCTGTTTGTAGTCGATGTGGGACTTCTCGGTTGTATGACCGGACTGCGTCAGCGCACATTGCTTGACAGAAATGATTTGTTTACGGAATTTAAAGGTGCTCTGACAGAACAATATGTCTGCCAGCAGCTAAAAACAATAGAGGATTTAGGCGTTTATTACTACACCAATGACCGTGGCTCCTGCGAGGTCGATTTTGTTATTGATACAGGAGAACAGATCATTCCGGTTGAAGTCAAAGCCGAGGTCAACCTGAAAGCAAAAAGCCTGCGGGTATATAAGGATAAATACAATCCAGAAATCTCCGTCCGCTCATCTATGGCGGACTATAAAAAAGAAGTCTGGCTTATAAATCTACCGCTGTATGCAGTGGAAGAAATCGGAAAACTGGACTAATTAGATTCGCTTAGGAGAAAAAACATATGAGATTTATTAGTAGGAGGTAGTTGCTGTGCCTAAAATAATGGAAATCATCGAAAAGAGCGTGGCGAGTTGTTTAGCCATAAGAAGAAACATTTTACCTCTTTGCCAAAACTGGTTTTACCAAGGGTTGTATAGTTAGCTCAAAAGGGATGGGTAATGTAACGCTTGTTACCTATGAGGATATGTTGAAAGAGTAATTGACAGCTATATGTATTTTTTAACTAAAAGCAAAGGAAAATATTTAATGAGATATTTAGGAAATAAAGAATCAATCCTAACAGAAATCAGCAATTTATTGCATTCCAAGGGCTTACTAAGAACTGGCTATACTTTCTTTGATGCTTTTTGCGGGTCAGGTTCGGTTGCGGATTATTTTAAATCTTTTTATGACATTGTTATCAATGATAATCTAACTTGGTCTGTTATATATACACGAGGACGATTGTGTGCTCCGATGTGTATATTTGACAAATTAGGATTTGACCCATTTGAGTATTTGAACTCTAACAATTCTGTTGTGCACGGTTTTATGTATAAAAACTATGCACCCACAGAAACTCAAAGAATGTACTTTACACCCGAAAATGCCGGAAGAATTGACTACTTTCGTAAACAGATTGAAGAATGGAAAAATAAAAATAAACTTACAGAGGATGAGTATTGTTATTTGGTAGCTTGCCTTATTGAGTCGGTTTCCGATGTTTCCAATACAGCTGGAGTTTATGGAGCGTTTCTTAAAAAATGGGATTCCCGTGCTTTAAAGGACATCGTATTTAACAGGGTTGATTTCTTGAACGCACGGTGCAAATCTATCACCACATTTAATAGCAAGATTGAAGCAATTATAGAAGATGTTGAATGCGATATTTTGTATTTAGACCCCCCATATACACAAAATCAGTACGGAACACAGTATCATTTGTTAGAAACTCTGGTCTTGGATGATAACCCCTCTGTTAGTAAAATCACTGGGTCAAGGAGTACATCTTCTATGCGCTCTGATTGGTCCAAGGAATATAAAGCGAATATTTTATTTGACCGAATCCTCGCTAAGACAAAAGCAAAATATATTATCCTGAGCTACAACAATGATGGTTTTATGTCCAAAGAGTACATTGAAGCGGTGATGAAACGATATGGTAAACCTGATACGTATGTATGTAAGAAAATCGCCTACAAGAAATATCAGAATTGGAAATCTCAAAACGAAAATAACCATTTTGAGTATTTGTTCTTTGTTGAAAAACGAGCTCCATCTGAAGTGGTATATGAGTGTCCCTTAAATTATATTGGCAGCAAGGCAAAGGTAGTGCCTTATATTTTAAAGTACCAACCTCAAAACTATAACACTTTTATTGACGCTTTTGGCGGTGGGTTTAATGTTGGAATCAACATCAATACGGAGCAAGTTATTTATAATGACATAAATTACTTGGTTTCAAATCTTATCCGTTCCTTTAGAGAATATGACACCTATGATTACCTGTTGTATATAAAGCGAATTATAAAGAAATTCGGTCTTGAAAAGGCAAAAGCAGAACCATACTTGGCCGTAAGAGAGTACTACAATTCCTTACCGATGGACAAAAGGGATTCCAGATTGCTCTTTACTATTATTTTATATGGATTTCAGCAACAAATTCGCTTTAATGGGCAGCACGACTTCAATAACCCTATAGGGATGAGATGGTTTAATGATAAAATCTTGGAGAAGACGATTAGTTTTTCGAGGAAAATCAAAGAGGGAAATTATGTGTTCTTCAGCGATAACTACAAAAATCTTTTGAACCAAGCAACCCCCTACACCTTTGTATATTTTGACCCACCGTATGAATTAACCACAGGAGCATATAACGATGGAAAGAGAGGCTTCGAAGGATGGAGCAAAGATTTAGAATCTGAGCTATTTTCCTGTGTAGACCAACTAAACGAAAATGAGGTTCCTTTTATGCTTTCCTATGTGGTTGAACATAAAGGAAAAACAAATCAAGCTCTTTTAGACTGGGTTGGCAGGCAAAACTATCATATTATCCAACTCGGAGAAATTATAGGAATTTCGGGAAGTAGACGGAAGGAGGTTCTGATTATCAATTATGGAGTATAGAAACACACCACACTTTATTATCAAAAAAAATCTTCAAAAATCAAAAAACACCGGAGTGTATTTCAGCGACGTTGTAACGCCAGATGTGCTAAGAGATGTTTGTGGACTGATTACTGGGCAAGCGGATTTTACATATCAATATGTTGACAACGATTACCACGATATGTTCTTAGAAACATCTTACAACAAAGGTCGTATAGCAATAATGCAGTACAGGAATGTTGTAAGTTACATTAGCTTTTCAGAACAAGAAATTGGTGGTAGAAATTCCAGCGTACAAAGCGTTCCAACGGCATTCAATATGTACTATAATAATTCATATCCTCAAAAAAATCTCTACTATTATTTTTTGAATGTAGAGGGCAATGCAGAAACCGATTACCAAATATTGATATATCGCTTGATGAATACCATAGGATTTGTATTTCTAAATGCAAGCCCTACACTTCTACAAAGAATCAATGCATTCAACTCTGTTGAAGATATAATTTTTAACAGAAAAATTAATGCTGGTAGAAATCGCAGTAACAATTCAACATTCATTACCAAAAGCACTTCCAGCGAAATTGAAATTTATGGTAAAACCTATGGCGCAAATAAATATGAAACCAGTTTAATGTGCTATGCACTCGCCAATCTTTGGCAACCTGGTCAGACAATTAAACTATTTGAGGTTCTTGAAGGTGACTTGAAAGAACTGCCTGCTTCAAGCCTGAACGTCATTAACCAAATGGGTGTTATTGATGTTATCCCAACGGATATGACTCTTGAGAAAATAATTTATGACAAAGAAAATAGTTTGCGTTCTCCTCGCTTTGTTCTTAACTTGTTTAACAAACTCGGAAATAAGCACTGTGCTCTTTGTAATTGTGAAATACCTGAGTTAATTCAAGGCGCACATATTTGGCCTGTTTCTGCTATAAAAAAAGCTCCTGCATTAAGCTTAGAACAATGCTTGGAGTATGCTTTGGATGGCGAGAACGGATTATGGTTATGTGAAAATCATCATAAGATGTTCGATGAGGGAATGCTGAACTTTGACCATAACGGCCATTTGTTATTGAGGAATGGTATTGAACGTCGTCATATGAAATTTATTGATGAAATAACGAAATATGATGTCTTGCCGGATGAGTTTCTAACCGGTAGATTCTTATGGTATTTGAGCCAAAGAACAGCATAATCTAAAGAGTACAATGTTGACGAATGTACGGAGTGCATTATTCAGATAAATTACGAAATATTCAGGCGGAAATTTTTCCGCCGCAGTAACGGAAACGTAAAATCAACAAGCCGCAAGTCTATAAAAAGCAAAATGAGAGGGGGAGTATCTTGGCATATTCACAGCTGATTAAAAACTTTCAGAGAATTCGCGGCTATATGAAAGAATTTTATGTTTACGGCTTTAAAACCCGTGACAAATATGATCAGAAAAGCAGCCGTTCCTATGATAACGAAAAGCGAAGAATAGAAAGCTATCTCGGCGATTACATGTGTTTTAATCAGACACAGGACGGCAAAACCGTATTTTTGTCCATTGACAGCCGAAGTGTGTCGGGTAATCCTCTTTATAAGGCATTCAAAGCAAAAAGCTTTACCGACGGAGATATCACGATTCATTTCATTCTTTTTGATATGTTACATTCGTCGGAAGTTTCACTTTCCCTGAATGAAATTGCAGATATTATTGATTCCCAATATCTGAATCACTTTGAATCCGCAGCTGTTTTTGATATCTCCACGCTGCGTAAAAAGTTAAAAGAATATGAAAAGCTCGGGCTTATTCATACACAAAAATCCGGCAAACAACTGTATTATCAGAGAGCGGATGATATCAATGTATCTCATCTGAGAGATGCCATTGCATTCTTTTCGGAAGCAGGCGGATGCGGTGTGATCGGAAACTTTCTGCTGGACAAAATACCCGACAAAAGCAGCATCTTTTCCTTTAAGCACCATTACATAACATGCGCACCAGACAGCGAAATTTTATGCGCACTCTTTGAGGCAATCGGCAAAAAGTCCTCTGTTCATATCACATATGAGTCTAACAAGGCAAAACACAGCGAAAGTATTCATATCATACCGATCAAGATCTATGTCAGTGTGCAAAACGGACGGCAGTACGTGATTGGGCTTAACACTCGGTTCAAAAAAATCAAATCCTACCGTCTTGATTATATTTTTTCTGTCGAGGAAGGCGAAGCGGCAGATTACGAAACCGCAAAGACGCTGTTTGAATCAATCAGACCGCATTTGTGGGGCGTTTCCATGGGAGACGGAAAAAATACGGAACACGTTGAGTTTACTTTGCATATCGGCGAAAACGAGGAATACATTTATCGCCGCTTGCTGCGTGAAAAGCGTATCGGAACAGTAGAACGTATCAATAAAAATACCGCACGGTTCTCGGCGGATGTTTATGATACTTGGGAAATGATTCCGTGGATTCGTACTTTTATTTGCCGTATTACAGCGCTTGATTTTTCAAACCGAACGGTTGAAAACCAATTTAAACGGGACGTGGAAGAAATGTATCTCCTCTATGGAATCGGAGGTGAGGAGTAATGCTGTTTCATGAGATATACGGCTGCTATTACGGGGCAGTTGCAAAAATTCTCTCCCTTGCCATATCAGGTGAAATAACTGAAAAAAGCATGAAGGAGATCATTAACAGCATTGCCTTCTCCGAAAGCTTTTTGGAAATCATTCCGGCGCTGGAAAACGGGCAATGGCCGTTGCTGCTTCCCGATTTGACAACACCGATTAGGCATGTTCCGACAATGCCC
>ERZ778021.1408-NODE-1408-length-28659-cov-6.979863_pt1 | contig 28659 bp, 17 predicted proteins | sample MGYA00375751_ERZ778021 | MGnify/ENA primary metagenome ERZ778021 (study PRJEB29350, sample SAMN05389814) | bioreactor metagenome | isolation source: Thiocyanate stock bioreactor | place: South Africa: University of Cape Town | collected 2013-08-29 ... | reverse complement strand
AGCTATAAATAGAATAATACTATTTTAGCACACGTACTACACCGAATACTTACCTTGAAAAGACCTAAACTATGGCGTGATTCGAACTAAGTATGGGTTGAAATTAGTTAACCTCCTTAGGTTCTGTTTCTCCAACAATCTTTACTTTTTGCGGATGTAGGAAATAGAGCTGAGCCGCAAGTGCTACGAATAGAATTACAGTCATCAGTGCAAAGTGATATCCAAGATTACCGGAATCTGTAGATTTGCCGAGAAGTGTGGTAACAAGAGCTCCGGCAAATACACCGGTCATATTCATTAATCCATAGGCGGTTGCTCTGTATTTTGCTGCTACAAACTGACACAAGATGGGCATGTTGTTAGCATCAAACATCCCGAATCCAATTCCAAAACATGCAGCTCCTCCTACAGTTGTAAACAATGAGCTTCCCATTCCAAGCAGAAAAAGGGATGGAATGGTAAGCGCAATCCCTATTGCACTGGTGTAGATGCGACCACGGATGTTTTTTTGTATCCATTTATCAGACAGTATTCCTCCGGCGATTACTCCAACAAACGATGAAACAGCAATGGTTATGGTAGAAAGTGGACCAGCTTGAGACATTTGGATGGAAAGATTGCTGCTAAAGAGGGTTGGAAGCCAGTTCTTGGTAGCCCATCCGGGCAGACTGGGTACTGCAAAATAAAATAGGATTATCCAGAATGAGAAACTTGTTAATAACAAAACAATCCCTTTAAAGGGGGATCTATTGTTCCTGGTAACCGCTGCACTCTGCAATTTGGCTTTTGGTTTGGGAATATCCTTTAAAAAAAGGATAAGTATGAGACTGTAAACAATACCTATCAATCCGAACCAGTGGAAAGTTATTTGCCATGAATAGAGGCTTGCAATGGTGGCTCCGAAGCCTCCTATCGCCTGCCCGGTATAAAGTCCGGTCATGTGAATGCCAATCGCCAGAGATCTTGTTTTATCCGAATGAAAATCGGCAATCAAAGATAATCCGGCAGGGATATAAAGTGCTTCGCTAACACCCATGATGGCCCGCAAAAGGTAGATTTCATTATAATTGGTGCTATAACCCATCAGAAGGGTGACGGCCGACCATACGAACAGACTTCCAACAATGAGCCATTTGCGGTTCAAACGGTCTGCAATAATACCGGCAACCGGACTCATTAATCCGTAAATCCAAAGAAATACAGCCATAAGTCGGCCGAAGTTTGCGGCCGACTCCAGTTCGGTAATGTTTATCATCATACTCTCTCGCATTGTAGAAAGCATTTGCCTGTCCATATAATTTAGCAAAGCAACACCCCACAACATGGCTACCACAATCCATGGATATATTTTTGTTTCAGCTTTCATTTGTTTTGCTTCGGTTTGTTATCTAACAATTCGTTTAGTGAAATTTGTTGGAAAACGAGTTGAGCCTGACTACTTTCGTAAAGGATTCCAATGGTATCTTCGCTAATACTGGTTATACAGGAATAGCCGGCACTACGATACTGGTCAAGTTCGGTCTGATAACTTTCCGGCCACGTATTTCCATTATCTGCGCTCACCTTTAGTGTCATGTTGGTACGTACACTTTGGTTTGCCGGATTGCTAAATAATAAAAGCGATTTCCCCTTACGGATGTGTTTATGTAAGCTTCCCATACAGGTAGGTTCTATAAGAGCTTTCCGGGAGGTGGGGTGTTCGGTCCAGGTAACACCCAAGTCGGTTGTGGTACATATACGACGGCCGTTTTCGGTGTAATTCCCTCTGTTTCTATTATCACGCATATTCAACATTAGGCTTCCATCTTCGAGTTGGGCAACCATACATTCGGTTACGTCTTTATATGCGGGATTGCTGGTAGTCCAGGTTTTTCCTCCGTCTTTGCTCCAGGTTATATTTGAAAAAGATATTCCGTTTTCATCCCTTCCCTGTGTCGGAAATACAAGTGTTCCATCGTTTAGAGTAATTCCGTGTCCGGGTGCCGGAGCAAACAACCACCATTCCTTTCGTTTTGTCTGCGCAGTAATATTTACGGGTTCACTCCAGGTTTTACCGTTATTGGTACTGCGCGTGATGAGGAACTGCGAGGTTTGTTTTACGTCGGTTCCGGGCTGTGATCCTTTGGCTTGCCATTGGTGTATCCAATTGGAACTTTTTTCGGTGAGTCCTTCGGTCCATTTTCCGGTTTCTTTATCAAGTACACCGTGCATCCAAAGTCCGGCAACATAAATATATCCGGTTTTAGTATCGGTAAGTATGCATGCATCGCTTACACCGTTAAACTTTTCGGGTAATCCACCCCATGTTTTTTTGTCAAGTATCACTTGCATTGGCTGCCAGGTTACACCTCCATCATTGCTGCGATTCAAAGCAATGTCGATATCCCCTTGCAGATCCCGGCTGTTTTCGTAACGGGCATCGTAAATAGCCAACAGAGTTCCGTTTTTGGCAGTAGTAAGGCCTGGTATACGTGATGTGTGGACCTTATCCTGCATGAATTGTCTTAAGGCAACGCCAACACGTAATCCCTCTTTTGCAGGTGTTTGTATGATGGGCAGCGATTTATTTGGAGTTTCTACTTGAGTAATTGTTGTAAGGACTCTATGGGTAAGATTTATTTTATTTTTCAGTTTTACGGTCACCCAAAGTTGGATGGTATCTCTTCCGGAAGGAAGATTGTCTGTAAACTTCATGTTACTTTTAGGCGTTTGTCCGCTGCCAAGAGGCTTATTGGGGTCGGGCATTCCGTTATCACCCTCTTCATAGAGACGTATCTGTAGTATATCATCAGGCTGGGTAGTTCCATTTAGGGACAGACTAATGCTTTGCAATTTAATCTTTTCTGGTCCGGTACGGTAAATAACAAGTTTTGCCACCGGATTAATTTCTTTGTTTGTAAGTACGGGAAGAACCGGATAAGTTGCAATAACTAATGGGGCTTCGGTTAAATAAGGGGTAAGCAGTTCTTTCCAGCGGAGATACCCTTTACCCAGAAGATGAAGTCCATCATTTGTGTATAAGGGATCCAACTGATTGGAAGATCGGCTTTTAAGTCCTTCAAATAAATCAATATAGGTTAAACTTTCTTTTTCACAGAGGTATTCAAGTTGTTGATTTGTTTTTTCAATTGCCTGTAAACGTGTTATTTGATCTGAAAAAGATCGGAAATTGGTATTAACCGGTAAAATACTCTGTATATATAATTTTGTGTCTGGAGATTGTTGTTTTAGCTGTTGTATAATTTTTTGCACCCAGTAGATAACCGAATCGGGAGGAGTGCCTCGTTGCAGATCATTTATGCCAATCAATAAAAATACTTTTTGCGGTTTTCCTTTTATAATAGGTTGAAGTCTGTCATATACTCCCTGAGCAAGATCTCCACTGATTCCCCTGTTCTTAAAATTTGGAGCATTGAACAGTTCATGCCACTCGCTTCCATTAGTGATGCTGTTGCCAAGAAAAACCACATCTTGTGATTGTATTGGTAATTCCTCGAACAGAGATGCTCGCTGGTAGTAAAACTTAGAATAAGAGGGCTGCTGGGCATAACCTGCTACGCACAGGATCAAAAGCAGCAAAAGGTTACAGATCGATTTCATGGTATATACATTTTTTGTTTTGTTATATGTAATCAGATACCCTTCACCGGTCTGATAAAGATGATCGGTGAAGGGTTTTTGTATTCTTATTTATCGTATCCTTCGGTTTGGGTTATATTCGGATTCTTATTGATAGAAGTTGCCGAAACAGGCCAAAGTAGTACGTTCTTTTCATTCTCACGACCTTTAAGGTATGGATTTTTTTGGAAGGCAACACCCATACGTATGTAATCCCACCAAAGTTTTCCTTCGGCTGCAAATTCTTTAAGTCTTTCGTTTAGAATTGCGTCGTTTACCTGTTCTGCAGAAAGGGTGGAGGAATAGTAATCAGTAATTCCGTATGCCCGGGCTGCAACTTTATTTAGCGAGGTTATGGCTTCGGGAATCTTATTGCTTGCAGCTTTAATTTCTGCATCCAGCAACAGGGCATCAGCATAACGGTACACAATAATATCTGCATCGAATATACGGGTGCTGTTGCTCCATTGTCCTGCAAATTTATTAATCCACTGGAAGGTTGCATTTTTAGGCTTATCAAAATAGGTGTCGAAGCTTACTTTGGTGCGTTGATCAGTTGGAATTTCAGAAAGCAATGTTTTATAGGCTTCGGTATAGAAGCACCATTGTTGGTGACTTCCAACTTTTACAGGATTCTCAATGGCAGATGCAGATACGTATTGTGACGGCACAAGGAAGTCAGCAGGGTATCCATCCGTATATTCGTCTTGTATATAACTCCAGGCAAAAATGATTTCCGGTCCAAGTTCATTTTTGAAGATGTTGCCATAGTTGGCTTCCAGTTTGTAATTAGCATCAGACAACACAGCCGTAACAGCCGATTGGGCATTATTCAAAGCCGTAGTCCCTCCGTTTCTTACTTTGTACATCCATAAGGAATAATCCGCTTTAAGGATATTGATGGCTGCAGGAGATGCCATGTTGCGTGAATTTACGGTCGATGGCATAAGAGAAAGGGCCTGGTTTAAATCGTCTCCTACTTGCTGAAAGATTTTATCGGCAGATTCCCTGACTGGAAACAGCCCCTCTTGCTTATCGGATTCGAATCCGTCCAATAACAAGGGTGCATCGCCCCAGATTCGTCCAATCCAATAATAGCAGAAAGCCCTTACATAATAGGCATTTGCCAGTACTTTATTTTTGTTCGATTCGTTTGAAAACGAAATAGATGGGGTGTATTTAAGAATAAGGTTGGCTACGTTGATCGTCGTATAGAGATCTCCCCAATTGGCATAACCATGGTCGGGGCCTAACTGATTCTGATAAACCTGATCTCTTGAAGTTTGTGTGGTCATTCCATCTCCCCAAAGACCGGTACGGTATTCTCCCCAGTATATATATCCGGTACTGAATGCAGACCGGAACTTATTATGCAGACCATACATGGCTGAGGTTGCATCGTTTTCATTTTTCCACATGGAATTGGCCGATACTTCACTTTTTTGCGTTATGTTGAGATCGCCATGACAGGCTGAGAAGCTTACAGTTGCCAATATTAACAGTAGTATATTTATTCGTAGTTTCATTTTGTTTTTTGATTTTTAAGGTTCATTTAAAATGTAACTTTTATCCCGGCGGAAAAACGTCGGATAGGAGGATAGTTATAGTAAGAGGAGTTGTAGGTTGTTGATGTGCCCACTTCTGGAGATACCCCTTTTACAGCCGTAAAGTAGTGTAAATTATTTCCCGACAGCGTAAAGGCAAGATTCTGAATGCCAAATTTTCCCAACTTACTGGATGGCACGTTATACTGGAGGCTCACTTCCCGTATACATAGATAATCTCCTTTGTAATTGAATACATTTGACGAACGACTGAAGTTTGAATTTCCATCATCAGGGTCATTTGCTGTAAATCTGGCATATTTAGTATTGTCGCCGGGTTTTGACCAACACTCTTTAACCTCGTCAATCAATGTGTAGTTATTTGCAAAGGTATTCATAAAATAACGCATCTCCGACGAGTTTTGGATAGAATGCCCTAACGCCCAGTCCAGGAATATATTTAAATTAAAATTCTTATAGCTAAAGCTATTGTTCAGGCCTCCTGTTGAAGTCGGAACTGTGTAGCCCAATAAGAATTGATCCTGGTCATCAATGTAATCTTTGCCGTTACGTTGAAGACTTCCATTTCGGTTTTTCCATTCGTAATCGCCAATCTCTTTTCTTCCGGCTATTTTCTTTTTATCGGAAAAACGATATCCTTTTGCCTTGCTGTCGTAAATAGCGTTATCGGCTCCCTCTTGTGTCTCAATAATATGATCCACAACATAACCATAATAGCTGTATAAAGATTCTCCCTCTGCCGTTCCTCCAAAGGATGTTCCGTCAGCTAGTGTTATACCTCCGATACGGTTCTTTTCACGTCCGTTATCGGGCAACTTCAACACTTTGTTTTTAACAAAACTCCAGGTGAGTTTGGAACTCCAACTGAAATCTTTTGTTTGGATATTGGTTGAGGATACCTCGATGTCGAAGCCGTAAAATTTTACTTTTCCGATGTTGGTCTGCACATTACTGAATCCGCTAGTGTTTGGCAGCTCTTTACTGAACAGCAGATTGTCTGTTATTTTGTTGAAATAGTCTCCGCTTATAGATAGACGGTTGTTAAATATTGACAAATCGAAACCGGCATCAAGCTGGGTTGAAACCTCCCAGGTAAGTTCAGTATTAGGCATAGTAGATGGAACAATTCCTGCAATACCGTTATACTTGGCAGATGTAGAATACTTTCCATATGCATCGTAAAGACCGATTGAATTGTTACCTGTTTGGCCGTAACTTACCCTCAGCTTAAGGTTGTCAAGATTTTTGATATTCTTCATAAATGATTCGTCAGAAACAACCCAACCGGCAGAAGCTCCAGGAAAGAATCCCCATTGGTGTCCGCTAGCGAAGCGAGAAGATGCATCTTCCCGGAAAGTAGCAGAGAAAAGATATTTTTTCTTGAAATCGTATGATAAACGACCGAAATATCCAATGGTAACATCTTCTGTAAAGCTGCTGGTTGCATCCGTTTTATCGGGTCCTGCGGTAAGGGTAGGTACCTTATCGGAACTGGCACCCGTAACAGAGGCAGAGAGTGCCTGATTTTTATCACGTTGGTATGAATAACCGGCCATAACCGAAAAACTGTGATTTAGGATGGATTTGTTGTATGTTCCGTAGGCCTCCAGTTTGTTGCGGTTTAACTCGCCAAAAGAGGAGGTAGTTGGACGAAGCCCGTTAAACTCATTCGCCTTCATAAAACTATCATCTTTGGAGTGATGGTTGTAGGTAGATAGTTGCACATCGGCCTTAAGTCCATCTATGATTCGATAGGTTAGTTTCCCGTAGGCCGATAAACGTTTATCCACCGTACTTTGGTCGTTGTAGTATTTATACCAGATAGGATTTGGAGATGTTGCATTGTATCCCTTTGTGGGGGTACCGTCTTCGTTGTATTTCTTTTGGGTAGGAGGAGTTGCCAATCCCCGGGAAATTACATTCATCTGATTACTGTATTCTTCGGAATCCGTTTTGGAATAATCAAATCCTGAAGCAAAATTGAGGTGTTCGTTTATTTTTATATCCATGGCACTTCTCATACTTAATCGTTGAAATCCGGTAGCTAAGGCTACACCTCCATCATCGGTATAACCAATACTGCTGCTGTATTTTATTCCATCATTTCCACCGTCTATACCAACATAATAATTTTGCCAAAGCGCTTTTTTGTATATTTCATCCTGAAAGTTATTGTCCTGAAATATCAATGTCTTAGTTGGATCAATCGGGTCAATCATCGACTTATAGCCTGCCGGAACGGTTTCTCCGTCTTTTAAGTAACGGGTTGAATAAATAGATGAGGCTGTATTACCCGAACTTGCCGAATATCCATCCATCTGATTGTATTTTGAATTTGGACCAATTGCTACTGCAGGACGCACAGTACGAAGATAATCCTCGGCATTCATGAAATCGTATAATGTTTCCGGTTCTTGCATGGCAAGATTCGCTTCGAAGGTTATGTTGGCTTTTTTACCGAAGTCTCCTTTTTTAGTGGTAATAAGCACAACACCATTGGATGCTCTGGACCCATAAATTGCTGTAGACGCAGCATCTTTAAGAATTTCAATGGATTCGATATCATTTGGATTTATTCCTGAAAAAGCTCTTTCAACCCCATCCACTAAAATTAACGGATCGTTGCTTTTATTTATAGAAGATCCTCCGCGGATACGGATGGTAACATCGGCCCCCGGAGTATTATTATTGGAGTAGAGCCTTGCTCCGGCTATTTTACCTTTCAGTCCCTCTCCGACAGTACTTATTGGAATGTTTTTCAAAGCTTCGCCACCTACTTTGGTAATCGCAGAAGTGATGGTTCGTCTTGATTGTGTTCCGTACCCAACAACTACAACCTCATCCAATCCAACTGTGGATATACTGAGTTTAATGTTTACTGGCCGTGAATCGGCAATGGACTGTTCCTGTGGCTTGTAACCCACAAATGAATAGATTAAAACTTCACCTTTGGATACGGCGATGCTGTACTTACCATCAAGATCGGTAATAGTACCTCTTGTAGTGTTTTTTACAGATACGGATGCTCCGGGGATGGTTAATCCTTCGTGGTCTGTTACGACTCCTGTTATAGTATATTCTTGAGCAGCAATACTCAAAGAAAATAATAACAGAACGAAAAGTAGATAAAAATGATTTAATTTTTTCATCTTTGTACTGATTTATTTAAATTGGTTTTAAAAACTGGTTGAAAGGGAATGAAGCTTGGCAGAGCTTGTTCCCTTTTTATTTAAAAAAATGTATATTGTTCAGATCGTTGGTTAACATGGCATATTCTTCTTCGCTAAATGGTGAAATTGGAGGACGGCAATCCCCACATTTTATGCCGGTTAGATTCATGATAGCTTTGCCTCCGCGAACCCCTCCTCCATACTTAATGATTATTTCAACAACCTGAATAGAACGCATCTGCAAAATCCGGGCTTTCTCTACATCATTGTTTTGCATAGCTTCGATTATACCCTGATATACTGATGGAATATAGTTGTAGGTACTTCCTACTCCGGCAACAGCTCCCATTGCAAGACCTGTAATCAGAATTTCGTCGTATCCGTGCAGTACCTCAAATTCGCCGTCATTTAATGCAAGACATACTCCCATTTCCATTAAATTATTGTGGGTAAACTTTGTGCCGGCAAGTGTTGGTATCTGTTTCTTCCCCTCTAATAAAAATTGATCTACAGCAAGGTTTACCCCGGTCATTGCCGGCATGTTGTAGTAATAGAACGGAAGATTGCCGGCACTCGCAGCAATAGGTTTAAAAAACTGTACCAGATCAGTTACAGTTGCAGGTTTAAAAAAGGAGGGTGCAATGGCTGCTATACCATCTGCTCCGCAGGTTTGTGCATGGCTGGCCAGTTCCATCGCTTCGCGTTGACAATTACTCCCTACATGTGCGATAATTTTAAACGCACCTTTTGCCTCTTTTACCCAGGTTGAAAGGATCTGTTTACGTTCGCTTGTTGTGAGAGACGTTGATTCGCCTGTAGTTCCGCAAACAAATACACCGTTGATACCTGTTTTTTCGATATAACGGGCATAGTTGCCTATCTCATCGTAATTTACCTCTCTATTGGCTAGCATTGGAGTGAATGTTGCTGCAATTAAGCCTTTAAGTCTTTCTCGATTTTTCATTTTTCTTAAAATTGTTAATGATATGTATGAGTAATTTATTTGTAGATTTTTCCGCGCAAGATATTGGGCGTTCTTACACCGGGTCTGATCTCTCCACTTGTAATATAAAGTGTCTGATCTTTATATACCATATTGGTTGTTACCGGTATTGAGTAGGGAATAATTTCTTCCTTAACCATACGTTGTTCCTTTATATTATAATATCGCAGGATATTATCGAAACCTGGATGAGAATCGTTTGTAGGCAAAAGTCTTGATACGCCACCAATAAAAAGCAAGAATTGTTCATCTATAATAATTGCCGTTCCAGCCATTACCGGAAACTTCCCTTTAATCAAGCTCCACTCATTTCGCTTTTGGTTATATACATACCCATCTGTAAGAACCTCTGTTATTTGATTATTGATGTAATTCCGACCACCGATTAAGTAAATGTTTGCACTATCGGCTGTACAAACGGCATATCCTCTGGCTGATCCCGGCCAGGAAGCTAACTTTTGCCATTTATATTCCTTGTGCACAAGATCCAGCATGAAAAAATGATTTGATGCTGATGCCTGCTGCATTGATTCCTGACCACCGGCGATATAGATTTTTCCATTCAGATAAGTTCCCGAGCAATTGGATAAGGGGACAGGCAATGACGGCCAATCGTATGAGATTGCAATACCTTCGGGTGTCTGACTTATCATAAAGACATCCGAATAACATTGATCTGCATAATTTCCCCCTATACAAAGAATCCCTTGTGGTAATTGCACAGATACTCCATATGCCATAGGATATGGAAGTGCATTTTCAAAAACTTGCCACGAAGGATTGTTACTGTTAAGAGGAAAAGAATAAATTGTACGCCACCACTTTTTTTGCCCGCCGTCCCAAGGCATCCCTTTTGGGAAATTAGCTCCTCCGGCAATTAACAGATGGTTGTTTGAAACACCCGAATATACACCTGCAAGTCCAGGATTTACCTCTTGTCCACTATCTGGAGGAATAATAAGTAGATTGTCCCAACAAATTTTTGTCGGGATCTGTTGGCTTGTGGTTTTCTGAGTTTGAGCAACCATGTTTGTTGTCAATATGATAGATGCCAGCATATAGGTTAACTGTTTTAAAGGAATAAACATAATACTTTTGTTATCTTCGACTTTTCATGAAAATTTTGTATACCATAAAATGTTGTTCGATCGCTTTGCGATAGCCGGCTTCATCTCTTTTCTTTATATAATTGAGCAGGTCGGCATGGGTAACTAACTGGCCTTTATTTTTAATCTCAATGTTGATTGGTTCCAGGAAATCTTTGAATTTCTCTTTAACAAAAAGCAATACAGGATGTATGATTTCCTGAAATTCACGGATCGTCTTATTACCCGTAATTTCGTATAGTTTTGCATGAAATGAAAATTCACTTACGGGTGAGTATTCATTATTTTCAAACATGATTCCCATTTTTACAATATCATCAAGTTCATCAATGTCTTCATCAGTAATATTCTGAAACAGATCGTAGCATATTCCGATTTCAAGTGCAATTCTAAAACCTAGAATATCAAAAAGGGATTCCTCAGAAAGTATTAGAGGAGTTACTACACGTTTCATGCCACCAAGAATAGACGGTTCCCGCAATACCATTCCTCTTCTTGTCCTGCTTTCAATAAGGCCCATCATTTTTAACCGGCTTAATGCTTCTCGTAGTACACTTCTTGCAACACCAAGTGCATTTGACAATTCTTGTTCGTTTGGGATTGAACTTCCAACAATTAAGTTTTTGTCTTTAAAATATTTAAGGAGTTGTTCCTCGACTTGATCTACTAATGTTACTTGGTGGTTGGAAATTTTTAAATGATCCATTTTATTTATATTTACAGAGTTCAAAGTATTAAAAAATATATAATAAGCTTATTAATCTTATTTGTCAGACAAATAAAGATTATATTTTTTATATCTCCAAATTATTTAAGTTATTTTTTTAACTCTGAAAGCTATCTTCTTGTGATACTGAATTATATTAAAGTTTTGAGCAGATATTTATTTGCTATTTAAAGTATTACAATTATAACCGGAACTATTGATATTAGCAGATATGTTAAATAAATATAAAGAGCCGGTTTCGACTACGTACTTTTAAGGAGTGGACTGTATATAGGTATGTATGGAAAGAAATAACAACATAGAACGTATCATAGTCCGTTATCTCCAGAATAACATTACTGAAGATGAGATGAGGTTGCTGATGTCCTGGCTCAACGAAGACCCGGCCAACAAAGAGATGTTTTTTCAGATAAAGAAGGTTCATGACCTGAATAATACAGATACTTATCCAACGACAGAATACATAAACGAAAGCTGGGAGAGGATTGCAAATAAAATTAGCAACGTATCCGAAAGTGCAGGTGATGCTGAACGCGATTCAGCCGGTAGCCGTAAACGATGGTTGCTATCCATAGGGAAGTACGCTGCTGTAGTGATATTGTGTATCGGACTTACGTTGGGTGTCCAGGCGTTTCTTGAATCCTATAAACCGGTTGTTTATACAGCCATTGATACCGAATCCGGACCGCGGATGAGTCACATCACATTGCCTGACGGAACAAGGGTTATGTTAAATGCCTCGTCAAAGTTTAATTATTCCACTAAATACGGTTCATCCCTTCGTGAAGTATACCTGGACGGCGAAGCTTTCTTTGATGTGGTTAAAAACCCGAAGGTTCCTTTTGTAGTTAAAACATCGAAACAGCGTATAGAGGTATTAGGTACCACATTCAATGTGCTGGATTATGCTTCGGACGATTATGCCATAACGACCCTGGTTAGTGGAAGTGTGAAGATGCAGGCTATCGATAAGGATGGTAACTATAAGGAAATGCATTACCTGAAACCCAATCAGCAGGCTTTTGTAGATAAAAACACCGATAAAATAATACTATCTTCTGTAAAAATCGACCTGAGTAAAACATGGGTCAATAAGATATATCATTTTAACAACGAGCCTCTCTCCCTTATTCTACAACGCCTGGAAAAGATTTACGGGGTTAATATTGCCATTGAAAATGCGAAGATAAAAGATGTGAGGTATACAGGAACCTTCGAACTGAATTTGCCAATTGACCAGGTCATCGATATAATTAATTACGACAAACAGTTTTCATGTGTTATTAACGACGATAAAATTACCATTCAATAATTAAAGCCTATGAAACAACCGCCGGAAATAAAGTGATAATTAGGATGTATCCTAATACAAAGGAGTGAAGTTAAATAGTCGAATACCTGTTTCTCTTATTCTTTAATGAATGAATAAGAGGCATTGTTAACCTATTAAAAATAATTTTATGCAAAAATCAGTAAGTAAGATCTGCCGGCAATACAGTAACCGTCTAACAGTTGCAGGCATTGCGCTAGTTTTTTTGTTCTTGGGAATAAGCAAGGGGATGGCAGCCGATTCAATAGAAAGCAAAAGCATTTCCCTTTCTATCCAAAATGGTACGATTCAGACTTTTGTCTCTGAAATCGAGAAGCAGACGGATTATATGTTTCTTTATAAGAATGAAGATATAGATAATTCAATCAAGGTGAATGTTAAGGCCGAAAATAAACCGGCTATCGAGGTATTAAATGAGGTAATTGCCAAAACAAATCTGGTATATAAGATAAACGGAAAGCATATTGTGCTTACCAGAAAAGGAAGTGCAGATGTAAAAGACATTGTAATCACCGGTAAGATTGTGGATAACAAAGGCGAAGCAATCATCGGTGCCAATGTTTTGATAAAAGGAACATCCAGTGGTGTGGTATCCGATATGGACGGTAATTTTTCCATTAAGGCTCCTAATGAGCAATCTGTATTGATCTTCTCGTATGTTGGATATGTTAATCAGGAGATTCAGATTGGTACACGTCGTACTTTTAGCATCACTTTACAGGAGTCGTCTTTAGAGATTGACGAGCTTGTGGTAACGGCCTTAGGTATGAAGCGTTCCGAAAAAGCTCTGGGATATGCAACCCAGAAGGTTAGTGGAGGAGAATTTGAAAAGGTAAAAGGTGCCAACGTCGCAACGAGTCTTACAGGACGTATTTCCGGTTTAACCGTATACAACTCTACTGAATTTTTGGAAAGTCCTACGCTGAAACTTCGTGGCGAGAATCCTATACTAGTATTGGACGGTGTTCCCACAAACATGTCGCTGGGCGAAATAAACTCGGACGATATTTTGAGTATTGATGTCTTGAAGGGGGCAACGGCTTCGGCTTTGTATGGATCGAGAGGAGGAAGCGGAGCCATTATGGTTACTACCAAAAAGGGTGGAAAAGAGGGCTTCTCTGTTACGGTGAATACCAGTAACATGTTTAACGTAGGTACACTTGCCATGCCCGAGGTTCAGACTGCATACAGTGCCGGGTACAACGGAAAATACAATACCGACGATGAGGTTTGGGGAGACAAGCTCGATATCGGACGTATCTATCCGCAGTGGGATCCGATAGCTAAAGAAATGCGTGAATCCGAACTTACCTCCAAAGGGCGTAATAATTTCAAGAATTTCCTCGAATTCAGTATGATCAGCAATACGAATGTGAGCGTAACTCAAACAGGAAAAAATGGAAGTGTAAGATCGTCGTTTTCTTACGTACACAACAAAGGGCAGTATCCGAATGCCAAATCTCAACAATTCAAGTATAGCATCGGCGGCGAGATGAAACTGGGTGATAAGGTTTCGGTAGAAGGTACTTTGGCATTCAATAAGATGATATCTCCTAATACGGCAGGAACAGGTTATGGAAACCAGGGTTACATTTATAACCTTCTGGTCTGGACTGGCCCCGAATACGATGTAACTCAGTATAAGGACTATTGGATTACTCCCGACGAAAAGCAGAACTGGCATTATGAAGGCTGGTACGATAACCCCTATTTAATGGCTTACGAAAAGCGAAACACGATTGATAACAACACCACCAATGGTATGTTGTCTCTCAATTATCAGATCACCCCTTGGTTAAAGGCCCTGGTACGTAGTGGTATGGATGTAAGTAATGACCAGACGCAACGCCGGGCTCCTCTCGGAATTAATTCGACCCGCAACTGGGGTGGTACAGATAAAGGATACTATATGGAAAAGAATGCATATGCATTCAGTATGAACAATGACTTCATCTTGTCGGCCGAAAAGAGTCTGGATAAATTTACCTTCGAAGGTTTGTTGGGAGGATCAATATACTATTACAAAACAAATTCGCTGGAAGCTTCTACAAAGAACGGATTATCCATTCCCGGATTCTATTCGTTGAAAGCCTCGGTTGAGAGTCCCAATATTGATGTTTATACCAGCAAGAAACAGGTGAACAGTCTTTTCGGAAAGCTGACTGTAGGTTACAGAAACGCATTCTTCCTTGACCTTACCGGACGAAACGACTGGTCTTCTACATTGCCAACCGATGATAATTCCTATTTCTATCCCTCGGTAGGAGCCAGCGTACTTATGTCGGAAATAATGCCTTTACCAGATTGGATGAACTTCTGGAAATTGAGAGGTTCGTGGACCGTTTCGAAAAACGACCTGGATATTTATGCCATCAACACAGCCTATGCCGTCGACAATGCTGTATGGAATGGGATGAACTCCGCTTACTATCCAACTACCCTGCGTGGAAGTGTGAAACCTATCACAAACCGTACCTACGAAATTGGTACCACATTTAATCTGCTTAAGAATAACCGGGTGAAAGCCGACTTCAGCTATTATAACAAGCTGACTTACAACAATACGGTTCAGGTTAATATTTCGGCTCTTTCAGGTTTTAAAACCTTGTTGATAAACAATGACGAAGAGTACGAAAGAAGAGGTTTCGAAGTCGTTCTGGACTTTGTTCCGGTTATGAACAAAGATTTTAAATGGAACTCAATTGTTAACTGGTCAACTTCCCGGCGGTACTACGCCAAGCTTGATGAGCAGTACAGTGCCGACAAGCTATGGGTGTACAAAGGTGCCCGTCTGGATGCTTACGAAAGTTACGATTTTCAGCGTGACCCGCAGGGAAATATGATCCTGTTTAACGGAGTTCCCAAATTAAGTGATTATAAATCGAAAATAGGTTATGCCGATCCGGATTGGGTATGGGGATGGACCAATGCATTTAAATACAAGAATGTAGTACTGTCAATCAGTATTGACGGACGTGTAGGCGGACTTTCATCTTCCGAAACCAACCGAAGAATGTGGCAGACGGGAGCTCACCCGGATACCGATAATAAATGGCGGTACGAAGAGGTGGTTAACAACAATAAGACATTCGTAGCAGATGGTGTTACCGTAACTTCAGGATCAGTTACCTACGATGCATACGGACGGATTGTATCTGACAACAGAGTATTTGAAAAGAATACGAAGGTGGTATCGTACGAAACGTATATTAAGGACTACTGGAGAAAAGGCCCGCAACTTATTTTTGATGAGACATTCATCAAACTCCGCGAACTTTCGTTAAGTTATGACATTCCTAAAAAGCTTTCTTCCAAACTGGGCTTGTCCTCTTCTTCAGTTTCTTTGGTTGGACAAAACCTTTTGTTGTGGACAAAGGAGTATAAATATGCCGATCCGGACAAAGCTTCTGATGACTTGTCATCTCCTTCGGTCCGCTATGTAGGTTTTAACTTAAAACTTGAATTCTAATTTTAAAATTTAAGGACATGAAAAAAAATATAGTAAATAGAATCGCATTATATATTCTGGCACTTTGTATGGGACTTACCGCCTGCGATAGCTTTGAGGAGTTCAATACCAATCCGGATAAGTCGACAAAAGTTACTTCGGGTATGTTGGCAACGAACCTGATACTCGGAATTATGCAGGAGGATGGAACCACCAAGACTTTCCTAAGGGATGATATGCTAAGCAAGTATGTGGCGTGGACCGAAGGAAATGACATCGATTACCTGTTCAATAAATTGGGTAGGACAGACGACTTCTCCAATTATAGTTTCGAAAATATGGCCATGCTTGGAAATGTGGAGAAGATGATAGGCTTTGCTCCCAACGAGAAGGCAAAGAATTCGTATACAGCGCTTGGACATTTTATCCGTGTATGGAAATTCTTCGATCTTACGATGCGTGTGGGCGATATTCCCTACAGTGAGTCGATGAAGGGAGAAGAGGGTGTCGAATATCCGGCCTACGATTCGCAGAAAAGTGTTTTTCTGGGTTTGCTGAATGAATTGGATCTGGCAGATCAGCTTTTTGAGTCGGGTGAAAACTTTGACGGCGATCCGGTGTACGACGGAGATGTATCCAAATGGAGAAAAGCGGTTAATACGCTGCAGCTTAAAATTCTGATCAATTTGTATAAGAAGAGTGCGGATGCAGAACTGAAGGTTGCCGACAGATTCCAGAAGATAGTTTCCGGTAAACCAATTTTTACATCCAACGATGACAATCTGCAGTTGGTGCATTCGGATAACTCCGGACAGAAATATCCTTTTTACAAGGAAGGGAATAATTTTATTGTGTTCAACCAGGTATCTTCCTTTGTAATCGATACATTGAAGGTGTTGGGTGACAGACGATTGTTCTATTATGCCAAGCCAACAGTGAAATCGGTAGATTCAGGACTTGAACCAACCGACTGGAATGCCTACAACGGTGTAGATCCTACGCTTACTTTCTCCGAAATACAATCTGCCGTGGAGACCAAGAATGTATCTCAGCTCAATTTGCGTTACAGTGAACTGCCGGAAGGCGAACCTACATTCAAGCTTAGTTATGCCGAAATGAACTTTATTTTGTCAGAAGCCGTGGTTCGGGGACTTCTTGCCGGGAACGCAAAGTCATATTATGAACAGGGTATTCGTGCAGCTATGCGGTTTACGGCAGACCATACTCCCGATAGCTACGATTATCATCATGGAATGAAAATTACAGACCAGTATATTTCGAGTTATATTAATGGAGAAAAGGTTACCTTTGCAACCAATGCAAGTGCGCAGATTGCTCAGATAATTACTCAGAAATATCTTGCCACGTTCTTGCAGACTCCTTTCAGCGGATACTTCGAATACAGAAGAACGGGGATACCTAGATTTACAATCAACCCGCAATCCAACAGAAACGATCCGTCGGACAAAATGCCGGTAAGATGGATGTATCCGCAGGATGAGTATAACTATAACACTGAAAACCTGAAGAAGGCGGTGGATAGTCAGTACAACGGAGTCGATACTGAAAACGAATTGATGTGGATTTTAAAGGATTAAACGTTTAAATAATGAAAATGAAAGGAATCTTTATCTTACTGCTGACTTGTTTTGCACTCCAGTTAACAGCTCAACAACCAACGCTGAGCTTTAATAAGCAGGGTAGTTTTAAAATTGTTCAGTTTACAGATTTACATTACTCGGTTGAAAAAGAAACTGTATCTGCTGCCGCGTTGGAATGTATCAATAAGGTGCTGGACCTTGAAAAGCCGGATTTGGTAGTTTTTACAGGCGACCTGGTATATTCCAAGCCTGCCAAAGAGGGGCTGACTCGTGTATTGAAGCCGGTAGTTGACCGTAAGCTTCCTTTTGCGGTTGTTTGGGGAAATCACGACGACGAACAAGATTTGTCGAGAGCCGTCTTGCAGTCGGTTGTAGAACAAATGCCCGGGTGTTTAGGAAAGAAAACCGATGGTATTCCGGGAGAGTCTAATTATATTCTTACTATTCAGCCAAACAGCGGCAACCAAGCCTCTGCTGTCCTTTATTTTATGGACTCGCATGCCTACTCCGCTCTTCCGCAGGTAAAAGGATACGATTGGATAAAGCCAGCACAGATTCAGTGGTATATAGATGCTAGTAAACGCTTTACTGATGCGAATGAGGGAAAACCCTTACCTGCATTGGCGTTCTTCCATATTCCTCTGCCCGAATATAATCAGGCAGCTTCCAGCGAAAATTCGCATTTGGTGGGTTATCGTTTCGAAAAGCCCTGTGCTCCGGAGTTGAATACGGGACTGTTTACAGCCATGCTGACTGCCGGAGATGTGATGGGTGTATTTGTGGGACATGACCACGATAATGACTTTGTTGCAGATTGGAAAGGGATAGCTTTGGGATACGGCCGGTTTAGCGGAGGTAATACGGAATATAATAATCTTCCCGAGGGTAACGGTGCCCGTGTTATTGTGCTTAAAGAGAATACACGAGACTTTACCTCTTGGATCCGCTTGCGCAGTGGTGAGATAATGCAGAACATCCAACTAAGTAAATTAATCAAGCCTGTTAAGAAAGATTGAGGATTTAGTTGAGTTCCATTGGATACGCTATAAAAAGAGGTTCTTTTCCAATTAAATAATGCGATTTAATTTGAAAAAGGACCTCTTTGTTTTCTGTTTATTGTTATAATATGAATGAATTGAAATACTTTTACGGAGTAATACGCTCAAGCAGTCAATTACGGTGAATGAGAACGACAAACATAGTATAGATCAGTTTCGCAGATTATACGAAAAGTATGCACCTGCATTGATTTCCTTTGCCAGGAGATTTGTAGGACATGATGCAGCTGAAGATATAATCCAGGATGTCTTTCTTAAATTATGGGAGCTGAAATCTTTTACCATTATCGACGAAAGCATCCGAAGTTATCTGTATCGGTCTGTGCAGAATTCCTGTTTAAATTACCTGAGGCACGAAGTAATACATCATGAATATATCAATAGGGCATCCGCCGAATTGAAAATAGAAGAGCTGCAGTTTTGTACTATGGATGATATTCTGATAAAGGATGAACAGCTAAAATCATTGCACAAAGCAATTGAAGAACTGCCTCCTAAATGCAGGGAAGTATTTACTTTATACTACTTCGAAGAGAAAAAGAATACAGAGATTGCCCTGCAATGCAATATTTCCGTCCGTACTGTAGAAACACATATTTACCATGCTCTGAAGCTATTACAAAAAGCCGTCCTTGCAATTTTACTTATATTACTTTTTGCCAAGATGTTGTAATTGTAATCTTCGAAAATATTTTAAAAGAAGAAGGGCAGAAAGTCGGTCAACTGTATTCTGATTAGCCGGATTGCCTGCGATATACGATAGGCGATAGTTTTAGGAGAAATACCCATTTTAGATGCAATCTCGTTGTAGGTCATATCTTTAAATCTATTCATTTCAAAAGCTTCTCTATACTCCTTAGGTAAATCTTTTACGGCTTTATTATATAACTCCATTAGTTCGTTACAAACGTAAAAATCAGGATCTTCAAACTGTTCTTCAAATTTTTTACTTATGGAACTATGTACTTTGTAGCATACCTGGGCATGAGATACAGAATTAAGACATTTATTCTTGACAATGGTAAACAAGAGCCCTTTTAATGGGATTTCAGGAATTAGCGTTGTCCTGTTTTCCCAAAGCCACATCATGGTATCTTGTACTATTTCTTCGCATTCGGATGTAGGAACATATTGGCTCGCGAAAGCGCATAATCCACGGTAATAATCCTTATAGATGATGTTGAATGCATTTTCGTTTCCGGATCGAAGCTGTTTAACGACTTCGTTTTCATTTAAAAGGTCTTTATTGTCCATCAGTCCTCATGTTCTGAAGTACAAACATACTGTTTTTTTTTGTTAATCGATAGATTTGTAAAATTTATGAAAAAAAACAGGTTTATAGTTTAGTATATCTTATTTCTGAGCTGTATTAGTTATAGATGGTAAATTGAATATGGTAGTGGAAGAAGCGAAATTAGTTGAGTATGTACTTGGAATGCTTACTCATGAGGAAAATCTCATGATTGAAGAATGGTATAAACAATCCCCGGAAAATGAGAAACGACTGGATCAAATCTATTTTATTTTATGTGTAAAAGATAGGATGGAGGTGATGAATTCAGTAAATCCGGAAGAAGCGTTATCTGGATTTAAAAATAAGCTACGTAATAAATCCAAATTTAATGTGTTCCGTAACCACATAAGCATAATTCAGCGGGTTGCTGCTTTTTTATGTATACCTCTTTTTCTATTATCAGCATATCTTTTTCTCAAACCGGCTGAAAATTCTGTACAAATAGTAGATGTTGTAACCAACGCAGGAATGGTTTCATCTTTCAAACTACCTGATGGTACAAAAGTTTGGTTGAATTCTGGTAGCCGACTTAGCTACCCAACCCGATTTAATGATGAAAACAGGACTGTGAAGTTGGAAGGCCAGGGATTTTTTGATGTGGTAAAGAATCCCGACAAGCCTTTTATTGTTAAAACAGAAGAAAACTATTCTGTAAAAGTATATGGAACAGAATTTAATGTCTCGGCGTATAAGGATGATAATTATGTTGAGACCACTTTGGTTTCGGGATCAATAGAATTATTTGCAGGTAATAATAGTCAAAAAGTTAAACCGGGTGAAAAAACAATTTTTGATAAACGAAGCTGCGACCTCAAGGTTATTAAAGTGAATACGGAATACGATACCGCATGGAAAGATGGTAGTATAATTTTCAAAAACCACACAATGGAGGATGTTCTTAAAATTCTTGGAAGACACTATAACGTTCGTTTTGTGGTCAAAGATCAGCGGGTAATGAGCTCCGTAATTACTGGTAAATTTGATTACGAACAGTTGCCACAGTTGATGGAGTATTTAAAAATTGCTAGTGGTATTAAATATGAAATAAAAAAACCTCAAATACGTGATGGAATAATAATTGAAAAGAGTGTCGTAGAAATATATAAATAAAGTTGCTAACCTATTTAATACATTATGAGCCTATGATATAAAGAAAATCAAAAAAAACGGAAGGCTGTTGACGCACCCTTCCGTATAAAAAATTCACTAAGCTGTTGACGCAGCTTTAAAATCATTTTTTTATTAATAAATCACACAAATTTATGGAAATTAATGCAACCTTAAAATCTGTTGGAAGTAAAATGCTATTTATTTTCAATAAAATACCATTAGTCATGAGATTAAGTATATTATTCTTTTTCATCAGTATTGGTTTTGTTATGGCCGAAAGCTCGTATGCCCAGGTTACCGAAATATCTTTGAGTGCTCACAATCAACCTATTGGAGCCGTATTAGATGCTGTAGAAAGTCAAAGTGATTTTTCATTTATATATGACAGTAAACTAGTTAATACTACCAGAAAAGTAACTGTTGAAGTGAAAAATAAGAATATTTTTGATATTCTTAATCAATTGTTCTCTGGTTCGGATGTAGTTTATACAGTAATTAATAATAAAATTATACTTAGTAAAGCTCGCCTAGATAATAGCAATACTCCCGAACGGCAGCAAACCAGACGAATAGGAGGTAAGGTGGTAGACCTGAAAGGAGAACCAATTATCGGAGCCAATGTTTCTATTCTGAATACTTCAAACGGAACGATTACCGATATGGATGGAGCATTTGCTCTTGAATGTCCGGAAGGTGCTACAATAAAAATATCCTACATCGGTTATTTAACCCAACAGCAATGAAACTTCGCTTATAATAAAATTAGTAGAAGATTCGCAAGCTATTGAAGAGGTCGTCGTAATTGGATATGGAATTGTTAAGAAAAAAGATTTAACAGGGGCTGTATCTCAGTTATCGGCAGGAACACTAAAAGATTTAAAAGTCTCACATCCTACTCAGGCGATGGCCGGACAAATGGCGGGGGTTCAGGTTCAACAGGTAGCCGGAGCGCCTGGGCAAGCCTCAACTATCCGGGTACGTGGTTCAGGTTCGATCTCAGCCTCAAGTTCTCCATTATATGTGGTAGATGGATATCCGTTAGGTGAGCAAAATCTAAATTCTATTAACCCGAACGACATTGAGTCCATAGAGGTGTTAAAGGATGCATCAGCATCTGCAATCTATGGATCCAGAGCTGCAAATGGTGTTGTTTTGGTTACTACAAAATCGGGTAAATCAGGTAAGGTTAATATTTCGCTAGATACCTATTACGGAACACAGGAGGTTACCAAGAAAATGGACTTAATGAATGCCCAGGAATTTGCGGAATTTAGTAAGGAGGCTTTTAATAATAATTACGTTGATAGAGTCTCGGGGGCAAAGGCTACAGATCCTTTAAGCATGCGTCCTGCAGGTAATCGCTATAAGTATCCAGCTATTTATGATGATGCTGCAGCAATGGCTGCTATTGGAAACGGAACAGATTGGCAGGATGAAATTTTCAGATCAGCTCCGATCCAAAACTATCAATTAACTGTTACAGGAGGTGATGAAAAATCAAAGTACATGTTTTCTGGAGGCTATTTTAGTCAGGATGGTATTATAATCGGAAGTGATTACGAACGTTATTCGGCCAGAGCCAAAATTGATAGCGATCTTACTAAATGGTTGAAGATAGGAATTAATATCGCACCTACCTATATGAATTCAAATACAATTACTCAAGGACATTGGGCAAGTGATGGAGTTGTGAATTCAGCATTAGCTACCTCTTCGATTGTTCCCGTATATAATTCGGACGGAACGTGGGCATCCCAATCTGAATATGCAGTAGCTGGAGATGGATTAACCGGGGTTCCAAATGCTGTTGCGTCGGCTACCGATATTGTAAATAAAAATACAAATCTTCGTCTGTTTGCTAATATGTATGCGGAAATTTCTTTACTAAAAAACTTGAAATTTAAAAGCACTATCGGCTCCGATATTATGGAATATAGAAGTCGTTATTTCCGTCCGTCAACTGTTCCCAAGAATGGAGCTGTTGCTCCACTTCCTTCAACAGACAGAAAAGCTACATCTTCAAGTGTTGAAGTAGTGAATTGGTTGAATGAAAACACGTTGAGCTATTTTGCGTCATTCAATAAAATCCATGAAATTGATGCTGTTGCAGGTTTCACCGTGCAGAAAAATATTTACAATCAGACATATGCAGAAGGATCTGACTTTCCAGATGACATTATTCAAACAATTAACAATGCGAAAGTAAAGAGTGGATCTACAGACACAAATGAATGGTCTCTTCTATCGTATTTGGCGCGTGTAAATTACAGATACAACAATCGTTACTATCTCACGGCTTCAATTCGTGCAGACGGATCTTCACGCTTTGGTAAAAATACCCGTTACGGATATTTTCCTTCAGGCTCTGTAGCGTGGAGAATTTCGCAAGAAGATTTTATGAAAGATATATCATTTATAAGTGATTTGAAAGTGCGTGCCAGCTTTGGTTTAACCGGTAACAACAGTATTCCTAATTATGGCTCTATCGGAACTATGAGTACGCAGAACTATGTGTTTGGGTCGGGAAGTGGAAATGTTGTTTCCGGAGCTGCTCAATCCAGTATTTCAAACGCCGATCTTACTTGGGAGAAAACCAAGCAATACGACCTTGGAATGGAATTATCTGTGTTGGATAGCAGATTAACATTCACAGTTGATGCTTACATGAGAAAGACAACCGATTTACTCCTTCAAGTTGACGTTCCATCTATTACGGGATTTACCAATGCGTGGAGAAATATTGGTAAACTAGATAATAAAGGATTGGAATTTTCAATTATGTCAAGAAATATTTCTGGTAAGGACTTTACATGGAACACCAATTTTAATCTGTCATTAAATAGAAATAAAGTGGTTGCATTAGGCCCTTCCGGGGATCCAATTCAAAGTGATGGTGGTGCTGGAACTACTCATATAACAATGATCGGAGAACCTATTGGAAGCTTTTACGGATATAAAATGATTGGTATTTATATGAATAAGGCTGATCTGGATAATAATCCGCATACCTCTAATTCACATGTTGGCGATGTAAAATTTGAGGATATAAATAAAGACGGCACAATTGATGCAAATGATAGAACTATTATTGGGAATAATATGCCTGACTTTACGTGGGGGATGTCTAATTCATTTACCTATAAGAATTTTGATTTGAATATAATGTTGCAGGGAGTACATGGTAGCGAAGTGCTTCATTTGGGGAAACGTTTCTATACCCAAATGGAGGGAAATCAGAATCAGATGAGGTCTGTGCTTAACAGATGGCAATCCGAAGAAAATCCAGGTGATGGATGGACGCCAAGAGCGAATTCTTCTACAACCGGACAGAACAATGCTGTATCGAGCCGATGGGTTGAAGATGGGTCATTTATCCGGATCAACAACCTGACACTTGGATATACATTGCCAAAGATTCTTATAAATGCCTGGAATGTACAAAATGCACGTTTTTACCTCTCTGTTCAGAATTTGGCAACATTCAGCGATTACAGCGGATTTAATCCGGAAACAAGCCATAGAGAAGACAGTGTACTTGCTCCTGGAACCGACTATGGGATGTACCCTTTGGCACGTACATATACAGTAGGTATGAACGTAACATTTTAATTTAGTGGATATTAAATAAGATAATTATGAAGACAGTATATTTAACATTATTACTATGTACCGGGTTGCTTATTTCTTCATGCTCAGAAGATTTCTTGGATCTTAAGCCTAAAACCCAGTTAAGTGTGGATGACTATTTTAAAACTCCGGAACAGTTTGAATCTGCAGTTAATGGAGCTTATTCATCTCTTCAGGAAGGTAATCTTTATGGAAATTGGTATGTGCTTTCTGAAATTCCGTCAGATAATACGAGTAATCAACTTTCTGGATCGGTTACGGATCAAGACGAGTTTGATAAATATTATATAAGATCTACAAACCCGTATATTGCTAATTTTTGGAATTCAAGTTATATGGCAATAAATAGGATTAATACGGTCTTAAATAGAATTGACGGAATTAAAATTGATAAATCAGTTGGAGACCGTTATAAGTTGGAATGCAAATTCTTACGTGGATTACTTTACTTTAATCTGGTTCGTGTGTTTGGAGATGTACCTCTTGTGTTAAATGAAATAAGCATTAGTGATTCTTATGCGATTTTGAGGGAGTCCAAAGATAAAGTGTACAGTCAGATTATTGCAGATCTTTCTGAAGCAGAATCACTTCCAGCATCTTATTCGGAAGATGTAAATAAAGGTAGAGCAACCTCAGGTGCTGCAAAAGCTCTGCTAGGAAAGGTTTATTTGACGATGAAAAATTATAAAGATGCCGAAACAAAACTGGCTGAGGTTATTACAAGTAATAGATACAGTCTTCTTGAAAACACCTCAGGATCATTAAATATAAATGGATATGCTGCAGTATTTAATGCGAATAATCATAATAATTCTGAGTCAGTTTTTGATGTTCAATTCAAAAAGGGTGGATTTGGTGAAGGAAGTAATTTCCCAAATACATTCGCTCCAGAGAATTCTGGAACAAATGTTGTTCCTTTGGGTTCTACCGGAGGGAACAACTTACCAGGCGATGATATGATTAACTCTTATGAACCAGGTGATTTGCGCAAAGGATTTTCTGTTGCTTCCGGATATTATGATGCACGTAAAAACGGAGCTTGGGTAGAGTCAAAATACATTAAAAAATACTTTGATACCCCCTATAAAGATGGAGATTCAAATAACAATTTCCCAGTAATACGTTTTGCGGATGTCTTGTTGATGTACTCAGAGGCTTTAAATCAAAATGGTAAGACCGCTGATGCATGTACCTATTTAAATAAAGTTCGCCGTAGAGGTTTCGGATATCAGAGCAACGAGGTTTCACCTGTAGATATTAATACAACAAATAAGGATTTATTCCTTTTAAAAGTTGAACAGGAAAGACGGGTAGAGCTTGCGTTTGAAGGCCACAGATGGTTTGATTTAATTAGGACAGACCGAGCTGTAGAGGTTATGACAGCCAAGGGTTACAAATTAAATGCAACTAATCTTATATGTCCTGTCCCACAGAAACAGATAGATATTAATCCGGTTATTACACAGAATGAGTATCGGATAGAGCCTAAATAATGTTTCGAGAGGAATGATAATTACATAAATAAATATCCGGTCACTAGGCAGGATATTTATTTAAACAGATTCTTAATCTATATCAATATTTAAAAATGAAAAGCAGGTTTTTATTGACTTCGATTTTAGGAATTCTTTTATCTGCAGGAATTTGTACAGCTCAATCTATGTTATTTAAATTGATTGATTATGTAGATCCTCTGATTGGAACGGCTCCAAGCTCAACAGTAAGTGCCATTGCCCATGGTGAAGGAACTGAATTACTAGCGAATACAAACCCAGCGATTGGTGTGCCTCATGGGATGACACATTTTTCCCCTCAAACGCGTGCATCCGAGCGGAAATGCTTATCGCCATACTATTTTGAGGATTCAATTCTGCAGGGTTTTAGGGCTGGGAGATGGTTAAACGGCTCTTGCACGCAAGATTATGGCAGTGTTACTTTGATGCCATTATGTGGACCTCTGTCTTTTGTCCCGACATCCGAATACAGAGGTTCCTTATTTAGTCATCAATTAGAAAAAGCTTCTCCGGACTATTACTCAGTTAATCTGGAACGCTACAATATTTTTGCTGAATTGACCGGATTACAGCGAAGCGGTATATTTAGGTTTACCTATAAGACTGAGGGTATTGGCCATTTAGTAATTCAACCAAATAGTGATGAGTCAAAAGGGTTTGTCGAAATTGACCCAGTAGCGCAGGAAATTAGAGGCTTCAACCCTGTTCATCGTATATATCAGGGATCAGGGAAATTTGCTGGCTTTAGTGGTTTTTTTGTTATTAAAACATCAAAGCCATTTAAAACGTTCGGTACGTTTAACAACAGTAATTTGTTTGAAAGTCAGAAAATGATATCGGACCAACGGAACTGTGGGGCATATGTTTCCTTTTTGATGAAAGAGAACGAGCAATTAATCGTAAAAATCGGAACTTCTTTCACTTCAATGGATGGCGCAAGAAATAATTTGAGTGCAGAGATTAATCAAAAGGATTTTGATATGGTCCGGGCACAATCAGCAGCTATATGGGAGAAAGAACTTTCGAAAATAGTTGTAGAAACAGAAAGTATAACCGATAAAACGATCTTTTATACAGCACTCTATCACAATTCGCTGGCTCCTAGGATATTTAATGATGTGGATGGAAAATATCCAGAATTCTCAACAGGAAAAATCGCACATACTACAGATCATGATTATTATTGTGAATTTTCAATGTGGGATATATATCGTGCAACGTTGCCGATGAATTCTATAATCAATCCTTCATTAACTGCTGATTGGGCAAGTTCTATGGTCCAAAAATACAAGTCAGGAGGTTGGTTACCTATTTTCCCACTCTGGAATAGCTATACTTCGGCAATGATTGGCGACCATGTAACAGCTTTTCTTGGTGATTTATTAATGAAAGGAATAGATAATTTTGACGTAGAAACAGCCTATGAAGCAATGCGAAAAAATGCTTTTGAATCGTCGGAAATAGTAAATCCGGATGAATATAAAGACGGTATGGGACGGCGCGCATTACTTTCTTATTTAAAATTTAATTATATTCCAATGGAAGATTCGGTCTGGGATGCTTTTCATAAACAGGAACAGGTTTCAAGAACGTTAGAATATGCTTATGATGATTTTGTTCTTTATCAAGTTGCAAAACTTCTAAATAAACCGGAATCTGACGCTTTAAAACGACGATCAAACAATTATAAAAATGTGATTGATCCAGAAACAGCTTGGGCACGTGGTCGTAGAGCAGATGGAAGTTTTATTAATCCTTTCTATCCAAATCTTAAAGCTTTTTATATAACAGAAGGAACACCAATGCATTATACCTGGTATGTTCCACATGATCAAGAGGGACTAATTAACCTGATGGGTGGTGAGGAGAATTATTTAGCTCGACTTGATTCAATGTTCACAGAGGACTACTATTGGCATGGAAATGAACCGGGTCATCAAATCCCATTTTTGTTTAATTATGCTGGAGCTCCCTGGATGACACAAAAATATACCAGGAAAATTATTCGCGAGGAATATGCAACTGGTCCCGGAGGTTTGTGCGGGAACGAAGATGCAGGTCAGATGTCAGCATGGTATCTGTTTGCTTCTGCCGGATTTTATCCTGTTTGTCCCGGAGTACCTCAATATGTGGTTGGAAGTCCGATATTTGATAGAGCAACTTTTCATCTTGAGAATGGAAATAGTTTTACTATTATTGCCCTAAATAACAGTGATGAAAACTGTTTTATACAGTCGGCTACTTTAGATGGAATGCCTTATAATAAAAGCTACATAAACCACCGTGATTTATTGGAAGGAAAGACGTTGGTTTTGATAATGGGAAATAAACCTAATAAAGCCTGGGCAGTTGAGCAGAATTCGCGTCCCTATTCCTTAAGCCGTTAGTTTGTGTTTTTTTCTATGGCAATAGATTTGGTTATTAAAATTAAGTTATATTTGGTGTGAGTAAATTTTGAACCACTAGTAACCATTTTATTATTTAATTA
>ERZ778021.1399-NODE-1399-length-28839-cov-5.607421_pt1 | contig 28839 bp, 20 predicted proteins | sample MGYA00375751_ERZ778021 | MGnify/ENA primary metagenome ERZ778021 (study PRJEB29350, sample SAMN05389814) | bioreactor metagenome | isolation source: Thiocyanate stock bioreactor | place: South Africa: University of Cape Town | collected 2013-08-29 ... | reverse complement strand
CCCCCGGCACCATCTGGTTCTTGATGCGGATGTTGGCGAAGGTGCCGCGCATCATCACCTCGTGGTTGCCGCGGCGCGAGCCGTAGGAGTTGAATTCGCCGGGCTCCACCCCCTGCTCGGTCAGCCAGCGGCCGGCCGGGCTGTCTTTTTTGATCGCGCCGGCGGGCGAGATGTGGTCGGTGGTGACCGAGTCGCCGAGCACGGCGAGGACGCGGGCGCCCTCGACCGCGGCGATCCCGGGCGGGTCGGCGGGGATGTCCTGGAAGAAGCTCGGCCGGCGCACGTAGGTCGAGTCGGGCCAGTCGTAGCGGTCGCCCTCGGGCACCTCGACCGCGTTCCATTCCTCGTCGCCGGTGAAGACGTCGGCGTAGTTGCGCTTGAACATCTCGGCGGCCACCGATTCGCCGACGACCTGCTTGATCTCCTCGGAGCTGGGCCAGATGTCGCGCAGGTAGACCGGCTCGCCGTCGGCGCCCTCGCCGAGCGGCTCGGCGACGAGGTCGAGGTCCATCCGCCCGGCCAGCGCGTAGGCGACGACCAGCGGCGGGCTGGCCAGGTAGTTCGCTTTCACGTCCTGGTTGATCCGGCCCTCGAAGTTGCGGTTGCCGGAGAGGACGGCGCAGACGGCGAGGTCCTTCTCGGCGATCGCCGCCGAGATCTCCTCGGCCAGCGGGCCCGAGTTGCCGATGCAGGTGGTGCAGCCGTAACCGACCAGGTTGAACTGGAGGGCGTCGAGAGCCTTGTCGAGGCCCGCCTGGCGCAGGTAGTCGGTGACGACGGTCGAGCCCGGGGCCAGCGAGGTCTTCACCCACGGCTTGCGGGAGAGGCCCTTCGCCAGCGCGTTGCGGGCGAGCAGCCCGGCGCCGATCATCACGCTCGGGTTGGAGGTGTTGGTGCAGGAGGTGATCGCCGCGATCACGACGCGGCCGTGGTCGAGCTCGAAGCTCTCGCCTTCGACCGTGACCTCGATCGCGTCGCCGCTGCGCCGCGCGATCGTCGCCGTCGGCGCGCCGGTCACCGCCGGGCGCGGTTTGCCGCTCTCGTCGTCGTGGTCCTCGGCGGGCGGGTCGGAGGCGGGGAAGGACTCGCGGTTGGCCTCGTCGATCCCGTTGCCGAGCTCACCGGCGGCGTCCTCGCTCGCCAGCTCCGCCATCACCTCGAGGAAGGACTCCTTCGCCTCGTCCAGCGGCACCCGGTCCTGCGGCCGTTTCGGCCCGGCGATCGAGGGCACCACGTCGCCGAGGTCGAGCTCCAGCAGGTCGGAGAAGACCGGGTCCGGGGTCGAGGCCTCGTGGAACATCCCCTGCTCGCGGGCGTAGGCGTCGACCAGCTCCATCGTCGCGGTCGGCCGGCCGGTCAGCTCCAGGTAGCGCAGCGTCTCCGCGTCGACCGGGAAGATCGCGCAGGTCGAGCCGAACTCCGGCGACATGTTGCCGAGCGTGGCCCGGTCGGCCAGCCCCAGGGTCGGCAGGCCCGGCCCGAAGAACTCGACGAACTTGGAGACGACGCCGCGCTCGCGCAGCATCTCGGTGACGGTCAGCACCAGGTCGGTCGCCGTCGCCCCCTCCGGCAGCTCGCCGGAGAGCTTGAAGCCGAGCACCTGCGGCAGCAGCATCGAGATCGGCTGGCCCAGCATCGCCGCCTCGGCCTCGATCCCGCCGACGCCCCAGCCGAGGACGCCGAGCCCGTTCACCATCGTCGTGTGCGAGTCGGTGCCGACCAGGGTGTCGGGGTAGGCCTGCAGGGTGCCGCCGTTCTCTTTCGAGTAGACGACCTGCGAGAGGTACTCGAGGTTGACCTGGTGGCAGATGCCGGTCGCGGGCGGCACGACGCGGAAGTTGTCGAAGCTCCCCTGGCCCCATTTGAGGAACGAGTAACGCTCCAGGTTGCGCTCGAAATCGCGCTCGGCGTTGACGAGGAAGGCGCGCTCGTTGCCGAAGGCGTCGACCTGCACCGAGTGGTCGATCACCAGGTCGACGTCGACCAGCGGGTTGATCGCGGTCGGGTCGCCGCCGATCTCCTCCATCGCGTCGCGCATCGCGGCGAGGTCGACGACGGCGGGGACGCCGGTGAAGTCCTGCATCAGGACGCGGGCCGGCTGGAAGGGGATCTCGACGCTCGGCTCGGCGGCGGCGTCCCAGGAGGCGATCGCCTCGACGTCGGCCTGCGCCACCGACACCCCGTCCTCGAGCCGCAGCACGTTCTCCAGCAGCACCTTGATCGAGTACGGCAGCCGGGCGACGTCGAAGCGCTCCTGCAGCGCGTCGAGGCGGAAGATCTCGTAGGTGCGGTCGCCGACCTCGAGGGTCGACCTGGCGCCGAAGGAATCGGAGGGACTAGGCATGAGACGAACCTTTCGGGGGGAGGGACGGGGGAAGTTCGTGGGCGAGGCGCGGCCGGCTCAACGCTTGTCCTTGGAGTGGCCGTCGGTGACCGCGGCGGCGGCCCTCTGGCCGGCGCTGCCGCTCTGGGCGAGGACGGACGCACGCGGGCTGACCAGGCCGGCGTGGGCGGCGACCCGGTCGAGGATCGGGGCGACGGCGATCTCGACCTTGTCGGCGACGATCGCCTTCTCGACCGCGGCGGCGACCGCGGCGGGGGTGGTGGTGCCGAGGCCCGGCGGCGTCTTGCCGCCCGCGTCGACGAACATCCCGGCTTCGCGGACGAAGCCCGGGGAGACGATCGAGACGCCGATCCCGCGCGCGTGAAGGTCGGTGCGCAGGCCGAGCGCGAAGCCGCGCAGGCCGAACTTGGTCGCGTTGTAGATCGAGGTGCGGGGGCTCGCCGACTTGCCGGAGAGCGAGGAGACGAAGACGAGGTGGCCGGCGCCGCGCTCGAGCATTTCCGGGAAGAGGGCGCGAGCGAGCAGCATCGGCGCCTCGAGGTTGACGCGCAGGGCGCGCTTCACCTCCGCGGCGGAGAACTCGGCCAGCCATCCGGCGCCGGGAAGGCCGGCGTTGGCGACGAGGATGTCGACGCCCGCCGCGGCGGCGGCGAGGCGCTCGGCATCACCGTCCTCGGCGAGGTCGGCGACGACGACGCGGTGGTCTCCGCCGGGCAGCGACTCGGCCAACTTCAGGAGATCCTCCTCGCGGCGCCCGCTGAGGACAAGGGCGGCGCCGGAGCCGGCCAGCCCCTTCGCGATCGCCCGACCGAGGCCGCCGGTGGCCCCGGTGAGAAGTGCTGTCCGCCCGGCTATCTCCATTCCAAAGACTCAATCTACTAGTCCGGGACTGAGGAGAACGGGCCGAAATCGGCCTTAGGAGCGCCCGCCGAGGGTCTTATCGGGACAGGAAATCGCCCTCCCAGAGCGAAATCCAACTAAATGTTTGCGTTCTGTAAGCGAGCGCCCGGTCGATCCACTACTATGCCGCGAGTCAGAACGACCGAAACGCCGAGTCCTGCACGCCATCTGGCAGCGGGAGCGGGGGAACCACGTTTTCGGGGCTAATCCACCTCTTGGTGGAGGCGCGAGCTCTTTCAGCGCCAGCCCGACAGCTAACCCCGTAGGCCGACGAAGGAGATATCGGTTTGCCGAAGCGCGGTTTCAAGCTCAAAGCTGGTTTGGCGTTCCTTGTGGCGCTCGTCGCCCTCATGGCCGCCCTTCCCGGAGGCGCCTCCGCCGCCTGCCGGACCGGCGGTCTCACCCCCGCCGAAGTTGACATCTGCACGCCGACCGCGAAAGCGAAGCTGCTGGCCAGTGGCGAACTGATCCCGCCCGCGAGCGCCCCGGGCCGGGTCAAGGCCGTGATCGCCGCGGCGAACAAGATCCGCACCAAGCCCTACATCTACGGCGGCGGCCACGCCAGCTTCTTCTCCGCCGGCTACGACTGCTCGGGCTCGGTCTCCTTCGCCCTGCATGGCGGCAAGTTTCTCGAAAGCCCGCTTCCCTCCGGTCCGATGATGACCTGGGGCGAAGAAGGCGAAGGCCGCTGGATCACCGTCTACGCCAACGGCGGCCACGCCTACATGACGGTCGCCGGCTACCGCTTCGACACCTCGGGCGACTCCGGCGAAGAAACCGGCCCCCGCTGGCACGAAGAACTGCGCAGCAACGAAGGCTTCGTCGCGCGCCACCCGGCCGGCTTCTAGGACAGGCCTTTAGCCGCTGCGGCCACCGCCCGGAGCGCCGGCGCGGCCCGCTCGATATCCGGACCGGTGAGTTCTTCACCATGCTCGGCCCCGGCGGATCTACACGCCCGCGCCGGCCCCGATCGCCTAGGTCGACTTGGCGCGCAGCAGGCCGGCAAGCTCCCGCATGGTCTCTTCCGGGCGGTCGCGAAGATCCTCCCAGCCAAGGCGCGGAAGTCGGTACCCGGCGCCGGTCAGGGCATGATTGCGGTAGCTGTCGCGTGAGCCTGCGACGGGATTGTCGTGGAATCGACCGCCGTCGGTTTCGACGATCAGCTTCTGCCGGCGCCAGAGAAAGTCGACCTCATAGGTCTTGGCGCCTACTCGTAAGCGGACATTGGTCTGCGGGATCGGCAACGCAGCTTCGGTCAAGAGCGGCAGCAGCTTCGCCTCCATGCGGCTGCGGATCTTGATCCCGGGCTTGTAACGGCGCCAAGGTTCGAGCGCGCGAAGCAATCGCTTTGCGCCGCGACGGCGAGGCCCCTCGAGGACCCGGTCAACGGCGCCGATATCGAGCAGTCGGAGGACCGAGGCCTGCTCGATCATGGCGCCGATGGCCGCCGGATCGGACCCGGCGCAGTCGACCAGCGTCCGCATCGGGCTGGTCACCGGGACACCACCCCTCCGCCAGATTTCGCGCCCCGTCGGCATCGGCACAAACCGACGGCGGATGCCCGCGATCTTCCGCCCCGCTTCGACCGGTGCGATCACATCGATCGCCTTCGGCCGCTTCTGGCTGAGTCCATAGAGCCAGGCGGCCGTCCCATGCGATACCACGCTGCCCTCTCCACAAGTCAACGTCGCCGCCAACAACCGGCCATGCGCCGTCAGGTAGCGATGTCCGACGCAGTAGACGCCGTGGAAGACGGGATGCAACCGGCCGCGTGCCACCGCCCGGTCGATCGACGCATCCGGAATCCCAGCCTCCCGCAGCTGCCGAATCGTCGCCAAACCTCCCTGCGCGCCCGCAATCCGCGCCACCCGCGCCCACCCTCCGCTTGCGCTGTTCCTTATCCCTCGCATACGGGGATAAGGAACAGCTGGCCGGGGTTCTCCCCCCGCGGGTGGGCTTGGAGCTCGCTTGAGGGCGCTTAGAGCGGGATGTTGCCGTGCTTGCGCTTCGGCTGGGGGACGCGCTTGGACTGCAGCATGCGGAGGGCCTTGATCAGCTTCGGGCGCGTCTGGTGGGGCTCGATGACGTCGTCGATGTAGCCGCGCTCCGCCGCCGAGTAGGGGTTGGCGAAGTGGGCTTTGTAGTCGTCGATCAGCTTCTGGCGACGCTCGTCCGGGGTGGGCGAGTTGGCGATGTCTTTGCGGTAGATGATGTTGACGGCGCCCTCGGGGCCCATCACCGCGACCTCGGCCGTCGGCCAGGCGTAGTTGAAGTCGGCCAGCATGTGCTTGGAGGCCATCACGTCGTAGGCGCCGCCGTAGGCCTTGCGGGTGACCACGGTGAGCTTCGGCACCGTCGCCTCGGTGTAGGCGTAGAGGAGCTTGGCGCCGTGGCGGATGATCCCGTTCCACTCCTGGTCCGTTCCCGGCAGGAAGCCGGGGACATCGGTGAAGGTGAGGATCGGGACGTTGTAGCAATCGCAGGTGCGGACGAAGCGGGCCGCCTTCTCGGAGGCCTCGATGTCGAGCACGCCAGCGAGGAAGGCGGGCTGGTTGCCGACGATCCCGACCGGATAGCCGTCGAGGCGGGAGAAGCCGCAGATGATGTTTTTGGCGAAGTGTTCGTGGACCTCGAAGAACTCTTCGTCGTCGACGATCCGCTTGATCACCTCGCGCATGTCATACGGTTTCGACGGGTCGTCGGGGACGACGGTGTCGAGGTCGGCGTCTTCGCGCTCCGGGTCGTCGGTGGGCTCGAAGCGCGGCGGCAGCTCGAGGTTGTTCGAGGGCAGGAAGCTCATCAGGTAGCGGGCGTCCTCGAGACAGGCCTCCTCGTTCTCGGAGGCGAAGTGCGCGACTCCCGATTTCGAGTTGTGGCTCATCGCCCCGCCGAGCGCCTCGAACTCGACTTCCTCCCCGGTCACGGTTTTGATCACTTCCGGACCGGTGATGAACATGTGGCTGGTCTCTTTGACCATGAAGATGAAGTCGGTCATCGCCGGCGAGTAGACCGCGCCGCCGGCGCAGGGGCCCATGATCAGGCTGATCTGCGGGATCACGCCGGAGCATTTGACGTTGCGGGCGAAGACGTCGCCGTAGGCACCGAGCGAGACGACGCCCTCCTGGATCCGGGCGCCGCCCGAGTCGTTGATGCCGATCACCGGCGCCCCGACCTCCGCGGCCAGGTCCATGACCTTGCACATCTTCTCCGCCATGACCTCTCCCAAGCTCCCACCGAAAACCGTGAAATCTTGCGAGAAAACAAAAACAGTTCTTCCTTCTATGGTCCCGTGGCCGGTGACCACCGCGTCGCCCCAGGGCCGTTTCTTCTGCATCTCGAAGTCGTAGGTCCGGTGGCGGACGAAGGTGTCGAGCTCCTGGAAGGAGTCCGGGTCGAGCAACAGGTCGATGCGCTCGCGCGCGGTCAGCTTGCCGCGGGCGTGCTGCTTCTCGACCGCTTCCTCGGAAGCCGAGTGGACCGCCGCCTCGCGGAGTTCGCGCAGGTAGGCGAGCTTCTCCTCGTGGGTGACCGGGTTTTTCTCGCGGATATCGGGCGACATACGGGGGTGGCCGAAGGGGCGCGGGCGATTCTATGTAAGCGGAAGAACAAAAGGCCCGCCGCCTGAACAAGCAAAAGACCCGCCGAGGCGGGCCTTTCACTGTCGCTTTGGTGCCACTCTGCCCTGGAAGGGGCCGGGATAAACCTTTTGATGCCGATCAGGAGAGCGCCGACGCCGCTCAGCTGAACGGGCGCCGCTGCGGTTCGGCGAGCTGGTCGAGGACCGCCTCCAGGTCCTCCTGCAGCAGGCCGCTCCCGTCGGCCGCCCGCAGTTCCACCCGCGTGCCGAAACCCTTCTCGGCCATCGTCACCTCGACGCCTTCGACTTCGGCGATCAGCTCCGACAGCTCGGGCTCGGACTTCATCAGGGTTCGCGCCGCTTCGATCATGTCGCCGGTTTCTGCCACCGGGCGTCGGTTCCTGCCAAGCGCGCGGCTTGAACGAGAACCTTCAATGGGTACGGTGGCGCCGTGTCGGAGATCGAGAGGCTGGCGAAGGAGAAGCTCGGGATCGAGCAGCTGCACCAGGGGCAACTGGAGGTGATCGAGGCGGTGCTGGGCGGCCGCGACACGGTGCCGGTGATGTCGACCGGCTACGGCAAGTCGGCGATCTACCAGCTGGCAGGCGAGCTGCTCGGCAAGCCGACGATCGTGGTCTCGCCGCTGATCGCCCTGCAGCGCGACCAGGTCGAGGCGATCGAGGAGCACATCTCCCCCGGCGAGGCGGCGGAGCTGAACTCGACCGTGTCGGAGCGCAGGCGCCACGAGCTGATCGCGGCGCTGGAGCGAGGCGAGCACGAGTTCGTCCTGCTGGCGCCGGAGCAACTCGCGAAAGCCGAGGTGCTGGCGGAGCTGGCGGCGACCGAACCGTCGCTTCTGGTCATCGACGAGGCCCACTGCATCAGCGAGTGGGGCCACGATTTCCGCCCCGACTACCTGCAGCTGGGCGCCTTCGCCGAGCGGCTCGGCCGTCCCACGATCCTCGCCCTGACCGCGACCGCCTCCCCCCCGGTCCGCCGCGAGATCGTCGAGCGCCTCGGGATGGAGGACCCGGCGCTGGTGATCCGCGGCTTCGACCGTCCGAACCTCCACTTCGCCGTGCACCGCTTCTCCGACGCGCAGGGGAAAGAGGAGGCGCTGGTCGAGGCGGTCGCCGCGGCGCCGAAGCCGGGCATCGTCTACATCGCGACGCGCAAGGCCAGCGAGGAGCTTGCCGCGGCCCTCTCCGCGGCCGGGGTCGTCGCCGAGGCCTACCACGCGGGGCTGCCCGCGAAGCGCCGCGGCGCGCTCCAGGACCGCTTCATGGGCGACGAGGTCGAGGTGATCGTCGCCACCACCGCCTTCGGCATGGGGATCGACAAGCCGAACGTGCGCTTCGTCTTCCACGCCGGGCCGTCGGACTCGATCGACTCCTACTACCAGGAGGTCGGCCGGGCCGGGCGCGACGGCGACCCCGCCGAGGCGGTCCTCTTCTACCGGCCCGAGGACGAAGCGGTGCGCCACTTCCTCGCCGGGTCGGGCGGGGTCGACGGCGAGGACCTGGAGGCGGTCGGCCACGCGGTCGAGGCGGCCGACGGCGCGGCCGACCCGGCGAGGCTGCTGGAGCACCTGGAGCTCTCCCGCTCCAAGGTCCTCGAGGCCGTGGGACGGCTGGAGGAGGCGGGCTGGCTGGAGATCACCGACGCGGGCGACGTCCACCGCGCGCCCGACGGCCCGAGCCTCGAGGAGGCGGTCCAGGCGGGCGTGCGGGAGAGCGGCGAGCGCCGCGAGTTCGACAAGACCCGCCTCGCGATGATGCGCTCCTACGCCGAGACCCGAGGCTGCCGCCGTGACCACATCCTCAGCTACTTCGGCGAGGAGCACGCCGTCCCATGCTTCAACTGCGACAACTGCGACGCGGGCCTGGTCCATCCCGACCAGGCCGAGCGCCCGTTCCCGATCGGCGCCTCGGTCACCCACAAAAGTTGGGGCGCCGGCGAAGTACAGCGCTACGACCGCGACCGCGTCGTCGTCCTCTTCGAGTCGGTCGGCTACCGCACCCTCGACCTCACCCTGGTCGGGGAGGAGGGGCTGCTCACCTAGCCCGCGCCTTTAGAAAAAAGCGCCGCCCTTGTATTCGCCGAAGACGTCGCGCATCGCGCCGCAGACCTCGCCGATCGAGGCGTCGGCGGCGAGGGCGGCGCGGATCGGGTGGAGGAGGTTGCCGTCGCCGCGGGCGACGTCGCGGAGGGACTCCAGCTTGGCGTCGACGGCGGCCTGGTCGCGGGCCTCCTTGAAGGCCTTGAGGCGGGCGAGCTGGCGCTGCTCGGACTCCGGGTCGACCTTGAGGATGTCGACGTCGTCGATCTCGTCGGTGACGAATTTATTGACGCCGACGATGATGTCCTGGCCCGAGCGGTAGCGCTCGTGGTAGCTGTGGGCGGACTCCTCGATCTCGCGCTGCATGAACTCCAGCGCCTCGACCGAGCCGCCGAGCTCTTCGACCTTGTCCATCAGCTCCCGGGCGCGGGCTTCGACCTCGTCGGTCAGCGACTCGACGAAGTAGGAGCCGGCGAAGGGGTCGACGGTCTCGGCCACCCCGGACTCATAGGCGAGAACTTGTTGCGTGCGCAGGGCGATCCGGGCGGAGCGCTCGGTCGGCAGCGCCAGCGCCTCGTCGAAGCCGTTGGTGTGCAGGGACTGGGTGCCGCCGGCGACGGCGGCGAAGCCCTGCAGCGCCACCCGCACGATGTTGACCTCGGGCTGCTGCGCCTGCAGCGTCACCCCGCCGGTCTGCGTGTGGAAGCGGATCTGCATCGATTTGGGGTTCTCGGCGCCGAACCGCTCCTTCACGATTTTGGCCCACATCCGGCGCACCGCGCGGAACTTGGCGACCTCTTGGAACACGTTGTTGTGGCAGTTGAAGAAGAAGGCGAGGCGAGGCGCGAACTCGTCGATCTTCAGGCCGCGCTCGAGGGCCGCCTCGACGTAGGCGATCGCGTTGGAGAGCGTGAACGCCACCTCCTGCACGGCCGAGCAGCCCTTCTCACGGATGTGGTAGCCGGAGATCGAGATCGTGTTCCATTTCGGCACGTTTTCGTGGCAGTACTCGAAGAGGTCGGTGGTCAGGCGCATCGTCGGCTCGGCCGGGAAGATGTAGTTCCCGCGCGCCATGTACTCCTTCAGCACGTCGTTCTGGACCGTGCCGCGCAGCTTCTGGGACGGCACGCCCTGCTCCTCGCCGACCAGCTCGTAGAGCAGCAGCAGGACTGCGGCGGGCGCGTTGATCGTCATCGAGGTGGAGACGCCGTCGAGCGGAATCTGGTCGAAGCAGATCCGCATGTCCTCGATCGTGTCGATCGGCACCCCGGTCCTCCCCACCTCGCCGAAGCAGAGCGGGTCGTCGGAGTCGCGGCCGAGCTGGGTCGGCAGGTCGAAGGCCATCGAGAGGCCGGTGGAGCCGTTCTCGATCAGGTAGCGGTAGCGCTCGTTGGTGTCCTCGGGGGAGGCGAAGCCCGCGTACTGGCGCATCGTCCAGAGCCGGTCGCGGTACATCCCCTCGTGGATGCCGCGGGTGAAGGGCGGCGCGCCGGGCTCGCCGAGGCGCTCCTCGAGGCCGGGCGCGACGTCGCTCTCGTCATATAGGGAGTCGATCTCGATGCCGGAGTCGGTGAAGACCCGCTCGTCGTCGGGACCGACCAGCGGGGCGATCGTGCGGTGGATGTCCTCGGCCGAGCCGTCAGGGGTAGTCGCCATGCCCCGAAGGATATTGGGAGACCGCAACCAGCGACCAACGGTGGGGTTGAGGAGGACTGGAGTCGCCAATAGGCTTGCAACCAATCGACTTGCCGCAAGTCGCCCAGAGGGACCGCAGGGGGCGGCAAACGCAATGGAGGAACTAAATGTCTGATTCGACCCGGCTCGGCAGGGCCAGGGGGAAGATGCTGCCGGTCGCGATCGTGTCCGCGGCGCTGGTTGCGATGCTCGCCATCGCACCGTTTGCGTCCGCTGCCAGCGATCCCATCGCCAGCGGAACCACCACGCTCACCATCAACAGTGGGCTCAGCAAGAAGGCGAAGAAGGCCGGGATCAAGATCACGGCCGTGAAGCCGAGCAAGATCAAGGGCAAGAAGGCGACGTTCGCCGTGACCGGCGGTGAAATTCTGCCGAGCACCGGTGCAGGGACCATCACCCACAGCGGTGGCCTGAAGATCAAGTGGGGCAAGAAGTCGGTGACGCTGAAGAGCCTCACGATCAGCACCACCGGCAAATCGATCACCGCCAAGCTCGGCGGCAAGACCGTCAAATTCGCCAGCCTGGCCGGCACCTCGAGCGCCCGCCTCGGCTTCGGCGCCTCGGTCACCGCGAAGAAGGTGAGGCTGACCTCGGCCGGCGCCAAGGCGCTGAACCAGAAGCTGACCCCGCCGCCGACCAAGACCAAGGTCAAGAAGAAGAACGGCAAGACCGTCGTCAAGACCGTCAAGACGAAGCCGCCGTTCAAGGCCAACATGGTCCTCGGCGCTTCCACCTCGGAAGTCGAACCGTCGACCGTCGTCGTCGCGCCGACCGGCAGCATGACGTTCACCGGCGACGCCGGGACCCTCGGCAAGCTCGCCAAAGCGGAAGTGAAAATCGAAACGATCGCCCCGACGACCCCCTCCAGCGCGACGACGTTCGTCTCGCCGCTGAGCGGCGGCACGATCTCGCCGCTCGGTACCAGCGGTCAGGTCAACAGCAGCGGCGGTCTCAAGCTGGTGCAGAACCTGGCGCTGCCTGGGATCGGTCAGCCGAACGAGAGCACCGCGATCACGCTCGCCAACATCGGCGTCGATCTGGCGGCGAAAACCGCGGGTGTCGAAGTCATCGGCGAATCCAATTTCAAAGAACCGGGAACCGGCAAAGAACCGCTGAAACTGGGCAACCTCGGCCGTAGCTCGATCGCCGACATCACGTTCACCACGTCGCCGAGCCCGGCTACGCGGACCGTGACCGTCAACGCGACCGGGACCGTTCAGGCAGTGGCCGCCGAAGTCCTCAACGGCTTCATCAAGGTCCACTCGATCAAGAAGATCGAAGAACTCACCCCGGACGAAGCCAAAAAAGCCGCCGAAGAAGCCTTCATCAAAGAAGGCAAAGTTCTCACCGAAGACGAAGCGAAAGCGATCGGCCAGAAACGGGCCGAAGAAAAAGCCGGAGCCGAAGTCAAAGAACTCGAAATCAAGGCGGGCGAACCCCTCGGGTCGTTCTCCTTCATCGCCACGGGCGAATAGTCCGAAAGCGACGGAAGAGTCGGGAAAGGGCGGCCTCCGGGCCGCCCTTTTTCGTCGGCACGGCGGGCGGCGCGGGCTGGCGCCCGGGGGAGCTCCGGGGGCCGCGGCCCTGCGATCCGGGGGCGGGGCGGCCGTCCGAGTTGCGTCCCGGGCGTCCCATCGCGGTCCTGGCAGGCTGTGACCGTCATGAGACGCCCGGGACGGAGGTGTTCGTGGAGATCCGGCACAGGTTCGGCACGAAGGAGCGAGATGTGACGGAAGCCCGCAGCGAAGTAGGACTTCCGTGAGGGGTCCTCATGGATCGTGGATCCAGGAACGCCGTTCGGCGACGGAGATGCCGGGAACGTCACACCTTCCGGGTCTCTGGAGGCTTGTTCTTGGGCCTCCGGAACGCGCTGCATGAATTTGGCCCCCCAGAGGGGGTGCAAACCATGGTCACGTGTTCGTGACGTCGCAAGGACCCGGGAATCGAAGTGACGTTCTCGGCATCTCCCGCACGAGGCGGGAGCTGGACACGGCTACGAGGCGGGATCTCGACACGCTTTCGTCACGCCCCGCGGGAACTCCGGCCCCGGCCCGTAGAGCCGCTCTCGGTCCCCCTCCGAACGGCTTGCAACGAGCGGTCGCGGCGGTATCTCGGACGGGCGGGGCGCGCCTCACCCGCGAGTTTGAGAGAGGAGGGGGACCGAGAGCGGCTCCCCGCAGCGCCCCGAACCCCGCTCGACCGCTCAGTCGCCGGCGCCGACGAGGCGCTCGACACCGGACTGGTCGATCGTCCGACGCAGGCCCTCGTCGAGCTTGATCGTCGGTTCCCAGCCGAGCAGGTCGCGGGCGCGACTGATGTCGGGGCGACGCTGCTGCGGATCGTCGGTGGGCAGCGCCTCGTAGACGATCTCGGAGCGCGAATCGGTCACCTCGATCACGGCCTTCGCCAGTTCGAGCAGGGTGAACTCGTCCGGGTTGCCGACGTTGACCGGCGTGTGGACGTCGGACTCGGCGAGCGAGACGATGCCGCGGATCAGATCGTCGACGTAACAGAAGCTGCGCGTCTGGCTGCCCTCGCCGAAGACGGTGAGCGGCCGATCCTGCAGCGCCTGGCGCAGGAAGGTCGGGATCGCGCGGCCGTCGTGTGGCCGCATGCGGGGTCCGTAGGTGTTGAAGATGCGGACGATCGCGGTGTCGACGCCCTGCTGACGGTGATAGGCCATCGTCAGCGCCTCGGCGTAGCGCTTCGCCTCGTCGTAGACGCCGCGCGGGCCGATCGGGTTGACGTGGCCCCAGTAGTCCTCGCGCTGCGGGTGCACTTTGGGGTCACCGTAGACCTCGCTGGTCGAGGCGATCAGGAAGCGGGCGCGCTTCCACTTGGCGACGCCGAGCATGTTGTGCGTGCCCTGCGAGCCGACCCGCAGCGTGTGCAGCGGCAGCCGCAGGTAGTCGATCGGGCTGGCCGGCGAGGCCAGGTGGTAGACGAAATCGACCGCCTCCGGCACGTCGACGTACTGGGTGATGTCGGTGTGACGGAACTCGAAGTTCTCATCGCGGATGTGCGCGATGTTCTCGAGCGAACCCGTCTCCAGGTTGTCGAGGCAGAGCACCCGATTCCCCTTGCCGAGCAGGTGCTCGCAGAGGTGGGAGCCAAGGAATCCGGCGCCGCCGGTGACCACACAGGTCGTCATCGCTCCTCACCCTAGCGGCTTGTCGCGAATGACCCTGGCCAGGTCCGCCGCGCGCGATTCCCGGAAATTGCGCGAGTTTCGCCAGCAAACGCGCGGCTTCGGGGGAGAACCCGCCCCACTTTCACCCTTCTCCTGGCAGGGTGTTTGGTGCAGCAAAATAAACCGGACGGGGAGAATCGAACAGTGAGTCCGAGCAGGGGTGCGGGGCGCGAAAGCGCTGCGCTTGATGATGGGCGGGGTCAGGCCCCGGCGGGCGGGCCGCTCGACGCGGCGGGGCGGAAGCGGGCGGCGGTCGAGACGTTCGCCCGCCACGAGGCGAGCCTGCGGCGCACCGCCCAGCGCTACTCGATCTGCACCGACGACGCCGACGAAGCGCTCCAGCGCGGGCTCGAGATCCTGCTGCAGAAAGCACCCACCGACGACCCGCGCGAGCTGGTCCGCTGGACCCAGACCGTGGTCAAGCACGAGGCGCTCGGGGTGCGCGCCGAGCGCGAGCGGATCCTCGCCGGCCCCGCCGCCGCGACCGGGGAGGCCGACCACGAGGACTGGGTGGCGATGCTGCCCGCCGACGTCGACGGCCCGGCCGAGCTGGCCGAGCGCCAGGAGACAGTCGAGCGCAGCCGCGAGGCCCTGGCGACGCTGAAGCCGCAGGAGCTGCGCGCCCTGACCCTGCTCGCCGAGGGCTACTCGTATCGCGAGATCAGTCAGATCACCGGCTACTCGGCGACGAAAGTTAACCGGGCGCTGGCCGAGGGGCGCGAGCGCTTCCGCCGCTTCCTCGTCCGCCGCGACGGCGGCGCCCGCTGCGTCGAGCTGGCGCCGCTCCTCTCCGCCTTCGCCGACGACGAGGCGAGCGCCGCCGACGTCGCCATCCTGCGCGAGCACCTGCGCTCCTGCCCGCACTGCCGGGCGACCTTGCGGGCCTACCGGGCGGCGCCCGGGGCCGCGGCGGCGCTCGCCCCCCTGCTGCCGCGGGTGCGCGACTCGCTCGGCGACCGACTCCACGACGCCTACGCCGCGGTGGCGACCCGGATCGGCGGCGGGTCGGGCTCCTCGGACTCGGCCCTCGGCGGGATCGCCGCGGCGGGCGGGTCGCGCGGGGCCGGGATGGCGGCGCTGGCGAAGGTGCTGGCGATCTGCACCGGGACGGTCGGCGGGGCCGCCGCCTGCGTCGCGACCGGGGTCGTCCCGGCACCGCTGCTCGACTCGCCCGACCACCACTCGCGCCCGGCGGCGAAGGTCTCCCGCCACCCGAAGCAACTGGCCGAGGAGGCGGAGGAAGAAGCGCCGCCGGTCGTCGACTACGAAGTCGCCTCGCCCGACGAAGCGGAATCCGAACCGGCGCCGCAGGAACAAGGAACGCAGCCGGAAGGACAGGAGAAGCCGACGCACAAGCACCAGGAAGCGGCAGCGCCGCCGGCCGAAGAAGTCGCCTCCGCGCCGCCGCCGAGCGAAAGCGGCGCCACCGAATACGTCGAACCGGCGCCCACGCCGGTCGTCGAAACGCCAAGCGCCGCGTCGTCGGCGAGTGGATCGTCGTCGAGCGCGTCCTCCCCGGCCTCCAGCGGCACCGCCGCCGGGGAGTTCGGGCCATGAGGGGCGGGCGGCTGCGCGCCGCTGGGATCGCGATCGCCCTGTTTCTGGCCGCGGTGCCGAGCGCCGCTCACGCCACCGACGGCTACGTCATCACCGGACTAACGGTCGACGGAGGTACGGCCTGGCGCTCGACCAACCCTTTCTTGGTGCGCTGGGACCCGAATCCGGCCGGCTACATGGTCCACTGGCTGGTACGCGCACCGGACCCGCCGCCCCGGGCTGTGGCCTTTGGCGAAGACAGCGAAGCCTGGGCGGCGACGAAGGTGTCGGTGCCGCCGGTGCCCGGCGTCTACACCTTCGAAGCCCACGACTGGGGTCCCTCTACCTACGGGCCCGCGGCGACGGTGCAGCTCTACTTCGACAACGCCCGGCCCGGCCCGGCCTCGATCGAGGCGCCGCCCTGGGTCGCTCCCGGCGACCTGGTCTCCGTCCGCCTCGGCGCCCCGTCCGGTCCCGCGCCGATCTCTGGGATCCACGGGTACGCCGTCTCGATCGACGGTGCCGCCGACGGGTCTCCTTGCGCCGATGGGGAACGCTGTCAGACGGCGGAGCTCGACCTCGCCGGGGGCCCTACCGACACCTCGACCACGCTCCGCGCGCCGGCGGAAGGCGTCGCCTACGTCCACGCGAGCGCCGTCTCCTGGTCGGGGATGAGGTCGATCACCGCGACCCGGGCGGTCGGTGTCGACGGGAGACCGCCGCAGGTCGAGCTCCAGGGCGTCCCGTCCGGATGGGCGGACGGGCCCGTGCGCCTCTCCGCCCTCGCCACCGACACGCTCTCCGGGACCGCCGCCGCCGGGCCAGGCGGGCCGGTGACGGCGATCGGGGTCGACAAAGCCGCGCCGGTACTCACTCCCGGCGGGGCCGCCGGCGCGTTGGTCGCCGGCGAGGGTGTCCACGAAGTCGTCTTCTGGGCCCGCGACGCGGTCGGCAACGCCGGCGACGGCAGTAGGCCCTTCGACCAACCGGGGGTGGCGCAGGTGCGGATCGACGAAACCGATCCGGTCGTCGCCTTCGCCGCGCCCGATCCGGACGACCCGGAGAGGATCGCGGCGACCGTCACCGACGCGCTCTCCGGTCCCGATCCCGACCGCGGCTCGATCGCCGTCCGCCGAGTGGGCAGTCCCGCCAACTTCCAGCCGTTACCGACCGAAGCCCGACGCGGCCGCCTCGTCGCCCGTTGGAGCTCCGACGACTTCGCTCGCGGCAACTACGAATTCCGCGCCATCGGCTTCGACACGGCAGGCAACTCGAGGGCCTCGACCGCGGCCGAGGGCGGCGGCGCCTTCGTCCTCCAGAACCCGGTGAAGCGGGAGGCTCGCCTCGCCTTCGGGTTCGGCGCCGACCGCCTCGTCTTCCAGCGCTGCACCCGGGCCGACGGCGGGCGACGCTGCCATCGGACCGTCGTCTCCTCGTTCGCGAAGCGGCCGCCGGCGCGCACCGTCCCCTGTTGCCACGGCGCCCTTGTCGGTGGCCGCCTGGTCGATGCCGGCGGCGCGCCGCTCGCCGGGCAGACGGTCGAAGTGGTCGAGGCCTTCGCCGCCCTGACCCGCAACGCATCCCGGCGCACCGTCCTCACGACCGACGCGGACGGGCGCTTCAGCACCCGTCTGGCGCCGGGGCCGAGCCGTCAGGTCGGCGCCGAGTTCCCCGGCACCGGGCGCCTCACCCGGGCCGCCGGGCGCTCATTGCGCCTGCGCGTGCGCGCCGCGGTCCACCTCCGCATCTCCACCCCGCGGGTCGAGGTCGGCGGCCCGCCAGTCGTCTTCAGCGGCCAGATCGCCCACCCGGAAGCGCCGATCCCGGCAACCGGCCTGCCGGTCCAACTGGAGTTTCGGCTGCCGGGAGTGCCGTGGACCCAGTTCCGCACCGTGCAGAGCGACGCCTCGGGCCGCTTCCGCTTCCCCTACTCGTTCAGCGACGACGACAGCGCCGGAGTCCGGTTCCTCTTCCGCGCCTTCGTCCCGGCGACCGGCAACTGGCCCTTCGCCCCGGCGACCTCACGCCCCGTCGCGGTCACCGGCTGACCGGGATGAGTTCGCAGTTGTGGCCGCTATCCGGTCATTTCTGCGAACGCACCTGCCTGGAACGAAAAAGGCCGCCCCGGTCTCCCGGGACGGCCTCGGAGATGCGGCTGGTCCGGTGGACCTAGCGCAGCGCGGCGAACTGGTCGGAGACCTGCTTGACGCGGCGCTCGACCTCGGTGCGGCTGCTCTTGATCGTCGAGGTAGCGGTCGAGGTGACGGCCTGCTGATGTTTGCGGGCTTCGCGCTCGACCCGTTTGCGGGTTTTGCGAGCCTCGGTGGTCGCGCGCTTACGCGCGGTCGTGCCGCGCCTTTCGGTCCGTTTCGCCGCTTTCTCGATCTGGCGGCGGAAGGATTTCAGCTCTTTCTCGGCCTTCGTGCGGCTGGTCCACGGGTCGACGATGTCGCCGATCGTGTCGCTCACGGAGAGGACGACGCCGACCGGGAAGTCGACCGCGGTCTCGAGGATGACCTGCGCCTGGTTCTTCTCCGCGACAGCGGTCTTGGTCGCCGCTTTTTTCGTCGCGCTCGCGGTTTTGGCGGCCGATTTCTTCGCTTCCGTCGTGGCGCGTTTGGCCGCGGTTTTGGATTTGCTGGTTCCGTTACTGGTGCTCTCAGTTGCCATTGAAGACGTACCCCTTGGTTGGTCTGTTTGGCTCGGGCGGCGCCGAGTCTAGCGAACATATGTTCCTTGCGAACGTATGTTCTTAACCAATTTAGGGGCGCCGGTTACACGGAGGATCCCGAGCGGTGGCCTCAGGCGGTTTGGGCGGCGCGGGCGGCGGTCAGGGCGGCGTCGTCGCGGCCGGCGGCCATGTGGTACCTGGCGCTCAGGTCGAGCGGGGCGTCGCCGAGGGGGCCGGCGCCGAAGGAGACGGCGCCACCCGCCTCGCGGACGATCAGCTGGGCCGCCGCGGCGTCGACGGAGCGGCAGGGACGCAGGCTGAGGAAGGCGTCGAAGCGGCCGGCGGCGACGTAGGCGGCGGTGATCGCGATCGAGCCCACCACCCGCAGGCGGTAGGCGTTGCCGGCCAACGACTGCAGGGCGGGGACGGTCCAGTCGGGCTCGGCCGACTCGAGGCCGACGACTTCCAGGCGCCCGTTGCCGGGGGCTACGCGTGCCGCGGCGCCGTTCACCTCCGCCCCCTGTCCCAGAGTCGCGACGAACTCGTCGCCGGCGCCGAAATCGTGGACGAAGCCGTAACGGACGTCGGCCATCGAGTCGCCCGCCGCGACGGCGATGCTGAGGCTGTGGGAGGGGATCGTGCGGCGCGCGTTCAGCGAGCCGTCGATCGGGTCGATCACCACCCGCGCGTCGCCGCCCTCGCCGAAGACGACCTCGCCGCGCTCCTCCGAGACGGCGACGAACGACGCCCCTTCGGCGCCGAGCCGGTCGAGCTCGGCGAAGACCTCGTCCTCGCAGCGCCGGTCGATCACGAGCGTGTGGTCGCCGCCCTCGCCGACCCCTTCGTAGACCGTGCGTTCCTCACTCGTCACGACCTCGTCAAAGATCCGTTGCTGCGCGGTCACGATGCGGCGACAGATCGCCGTCCAGTCTGCGTCGAAGACGTCCACGGAGCCGGACGCTACAGAGTCCCGCTTCCGAACCGGAAGGGAACGGCGCTCAGAGCGCTAGCTTTGACATATGCGTCAGACCGACCTCATCGCGGCGGGGGAGGCGGGCGGGCGGCAGCGGGCCGTCACGCACGCCGATGGGCCGCTGCTCGTGCTCGGCGCCGCCGGGACCGGCAAGAGCCAGGTGCTGGCGGAGCGGCTCGCCGGGCTGGCCGCCGCAGGGACGGCGCCCGACCGGGTGCTGGTGATCGGCGCCCGGCGCGCCACCGCGCGGCGGCTGCGCGAACACTGCGAGGCGCTCCTCAAGGGCCCCTACGAAGAGCTGTGGGTGGAGTGCTGGGACGGGATCGGCGAGCGGCTGCTGCGCGAGCACGCCGAGGCGGCCGGGCTCGACCCGTTCTTCGACGTGCTCGGGCGGGCGGAGCGGCTGGCGGTCCTGCTCGACCGCTTCGACACGCTGCCGCTGCGCCGACACGAGATCCGCGGCAACCCGGCCGGGCTGCTGGCGCGCCTGCTGGGGCGGATCGACACGCTGAAGGCGGAACGGATCGGGCCGACGACGCTGGCCGAGCGCGCCCAGGCGCAGGCCGAAGAAGCGGGTGACGAGGCCGGCCACGAGACCGCCCGGCGCGAGCTCGAGTTCGCCGAGCTCTACACCGCGCACGACCGGATCCTGGCCGAGTCGGGGAGCCTCGACCGCGGCGACGTCTTCCTCGCCCTCGACGTGTTGCTGGTCGAGCGGCCCGACGTGCGAGCGGCGATCGCGGCGCGCTTCGAGCACCTGATGGTCGACGAGCTGGAGGAATCGACGCCGGCCCAGCGGGCGCTGCTGGAGGGCCTCGCCGCCGACAACCCCAACCAGATGTTCGCGTTGGAGGAGGGCGCCGACGCCGGGCTCGAGTCCTGGTACCGCGACCTCCATCCCGACGGCGACGCCGTCGTCCTCGAGCAGCGCTTCCGTGAGCCGGCGCTGCGCTTCTGGAAGTGCGCCAACGAGCGCGCCCAGGCGCAGGCGACGGCGCGCGAGGTCGAGCACCTGCTGGCGGGCGGGACGGCGGCCGACGGGGTCGCCGTCCTGCTCACCGACCCGGCCAAGGAAAGCGGCGCGGTGGCCGCGGCGATGGAGGAGCGCGGGATCCCCTTCCACCTGGCCGGGCCGACCGCGCTCTTCCAGCGGGCCGAGGTGCGCGACGCGATCGCCTGGCTGCGGGTGCTCGCCGATCCCGACGACTCCGCCGCCGCCGCCCGCGCCCTTACCCGCCCGCCGGTCGAGCTGCGCCCCGGCGACCTCGCCCGCCTCACCACGATCGCCCGCCGGCGTAAGCTCGACATGGTCGCCGGCTGCGAGGCGGCCCTCGACAGCCCCCAGTTCCAGCCCGAGGCGCGCGAGCGGATCCAGACCTTCCTGAAGCTCTACGGCACCGCCGCCGCGGTGATGGAGGAGCGGCGCGCCGACGTCTTCGTCCGCCGGTTGATCGAGGCGGTCGGGCTGCGCCGCCAGCGCCTCTTCGCCGCCCAGCCGGAGGTCGCCGAGCGCCTCCTCGGCCTCTCGCGGCTGGCCGAGCTGGCGACCGCCTGGGCGCGCCGCGAGCCGCACGGCTCGACCCGCGGCTTCGTCGCCTACCTCTCCGCCGTTGCCGAGGCCGGGGTCGAGCCGACCGGCGGCGAGGAGCCGCCCGCGCCGGGCGCCGTGGTCGGGCTGGGGCTCGACGCGGTGAAGGGGCTGGGCTTCGACCACGTCTTCGCGCTCGGGCTCGAGGCGGAGGCCGAGTGGGCGCGGATCGGCTGGCCGGCGCGCACCGAGCTGGTGCTCTCGCGCCTCGACGGCGGCGACGCGGGCCGTCCCTCCCACGCCTACGCCGAGGCGCTCGCCGCCGCTCCCGACGCGGTCGAGGAGGAGCACGAGGAGGAGCTCTTCGGCCCCGCCGAGGGCCTCCACGCCACCTACCGGACGCTGCGCGAGCAGGTGCTCGAGGCGAGCTGGCGGGCGGGGCGCGAGCTGTCCGAGCCGCGCCTCGACACGGCGATCGACGTGAACCGGGCGATCGCCCGCTACCTGGAGCTGCTGAAGCTGGCGGCACTCGCCCAGCGGCCCGGCGAGGAGGGGACGGCGGAGGCGATCGAGGCGGTCAACGGCCTCCTGCGCCAGGTGGCGACGCCGGAGCAGCAGGCCGAGCTCGACGCCTCGTCGCTCGACGCCTACCTGCTCGACTCGGAGAGCGAGCGGGGCCGCCGGCTGCAGCTGATCGCCGCCCGCGAGGAGCCCTCGCTGGAGGCCTTCCTGCCGCGCCGCGGCGACGGCCGCCTCAGCCTCTCGGCCTCCGACCTGACGCTCTACCTGACCTGCCCGCTGAAGTACAAGTTCGCCCGCGTCTTCGGCATCCCGCAGGAGCCGACGATCAACCAGCGGTTCGGGATCCTCATGCACAACGTGCTCGAACGGTTCCACAAAGAGCCGCCCGAGCCGGGCGAGGAGCTGCGCACGCTGAACCGGCTCTTCGAGCAGGGCTGGCGACGCGGCGGCTTCGGCGGGTCCGACGACGAGATGCAGTACCGCGACCGCGGGCGCGAGGCGCTGCGCCTCTACTGGGAGCGCGAACGGGTGACCGAATCCGAGCCGGTCTGGATGGAGCGCAAATTCGACTTCCAGGTCGCCGACTACCACGTGCGCGGACGGGTCGACCGGGTCGACCGGCTGCCCGACGGCGACTACGAGCTGATCGACTACAAGACCGGCGAGCGCAAGACCGAGGAGGACCTCGACTCCGACCTGCAGCTGGCGCTCTACCGGATGGCGGCGCGCGAGGCCTGGGACATCGAGGCCGCCTACGCCTCCTACGACTACGTGCTCGACGCCGAGAAGGTGGCGGCGCCGACGAAGCCCGACGACGCCGAGCGGGTCGAACGCACCGTCGTCACCGTCGGCGAGGGAATCCTCTCCCAAGACTTCGAGCCCCGCCCGTCCCCCAGCGTGTGTAGCTGGTGCGACTACCGCCTCATCTGCCCCGCCGCCGAAAGCTGACCCCAGCGCCCCGTCAGGGAGACGGGGGTGACCCCTGAACGAACCTCCCCGCTGTTGTGAGAGAAGGGGTCACCCCCGTCTCCCCCTCGCTAACCCTGCTCGCCGCCCCGCTGGCGGAGGAACCTCTGAAACTCGCGGGCAATCGAATCAGCGGAGGGCAGCTCGTCGCCCTCGTCGGCCAGCAGGTCCACCTGTTCGGCCTCGATCCGTTCGACCAGCTCTTCGATCTCCGGGTTGGCGGCGACGGCGCGGCCGATCTGCTCCTCGTAGTCGGTCGTTTCCTCCTCCAGCTCGGAGGCCTCGACCGCGATCCCGGTCATCCCCTCGAGCCGGCGCAGCAGCGCCAGCGCCGCCTTCGGGTTGGGGACCGCGGCGACGTAGTGGGGCACCGCCGCCCAGAGCGAGGCGGAGTCGATGCCGGTCTGCCGGCAGAGGTCGTGGACGACGCCGACGATCCCGGTCGGCCCCTCGTAATTGGAGCGCTCGAGGTCGAGCTCGTCGACCAGCTCCGGCGAGGAGGCGAGGCCGGTGATCGGCACCGGCAGCGTGTGGGACACCTCGGCGATCAGCGAGCCGAGGGTGATCACCAGCTCCACCTCGAGCGCGTCGGCGGCGGTCGCCACGGTCTCCGAGAAGGTGCGCCAGCGGAGGTTCGGCTCGGTGCCGTCGAGCAGCACCAGGTCGCGGTCGGCGGCCGGGATGCGGACGGCGATGAAGTTGTTCTCCGGCCACTCGATCGAGCGCGTCTCCCCCGCCGTCATCGTGATCGTCGGACGCGTCGACTGGAAGTCGAAGTACTCCTCCGCGTCGATCGAGGCGACCAGTTCGGAGTCGAGCGAGTTGCCGATCGCGGCCAACGCGGTCGAGGCGGCCGCGGCGGCGTCGTTCCAGCCGCGAAACGCGCAGACCATGACCGGGGAGCGAAGCTTCGGCAGTTCGCCTTCCCATCTCAAAGAATCCACGAGTTCAGCGTAAAGGATGGGTAGTGCCGCCGCCCGCGTGCATTTGGATCCGGGCTGCGGCGATACTTAAGGTGGATGGCGGGCGAATCGCAGACGACGCGGGCGACCTGGCTGGACCTGCTCGAGCCGTTCCGCGCCGAGCCCGGGCGGACGGCGATCCTCACCGACTTCGACGGCACCCTGGCGCCGATCGTCGAGCGCGCCGATGAAGCGGCGCTGCCGGAGCAGGCGCGCGGGGTGCTGGCGGCGCTGGTCGACCGCTACGGGATGGTCGGCGCGGTCTCCGGCCGGCGGGCCGCCGAGGTGCGCGCGCTGGTCGCCGTCGACGGGCTCCACTACGCGGGCAACCACGGGCTGGAGCTGCTGCTGCCCGGGGACGAGGAGCCGCGCCCCGATCCCTCGGTCGCCGGGCGCGAGCACTACGCCGCCGAGTTCCTTGCCGCGCTCGCGCCCGGGCGCCTCGACGCGGTCGGGATCCGCGCCGAGGACAAGGGGCCGATCCAGGCGCTCCACTGGCGCGGCGCCGGCGACGAGGCAGCGGCCGAGGCGGTCGCCCGCGAGATCGCCGCCGAGGCCGAGCGGGCCGGGCTCGAGCCGCGCTGGGGCCGCAAGGTGCTGGAGGTGCGGCCGGTCGGCGGCGGCGGCAAGGACGCCGCGGTGAGCGCGCTGCTCGCCGCGGGCGACCTCGACCGGGCCGTCTACGCGGGCGACGACCGCACCGATGTCGACGCCTTCCGCCGGCTCGGCGAGCTGCACGAGGCGGGCGAGCTGGTCGCCGCGGTCCGGGTCGGGGTCGTCTCCGCCGAGTCCCCGCCGGAGATCGCCGCGGAGTCCGACGCCACCGTCGCCGACCCGGCCGGCTGGCTCGAGATCCTCACCTGGCTCGCCGAGTAGAACTCGCCCATGCCCTTCACCGACCTGCTGCGCATCACGGTCTTCATCACCGGCGCCGAGGCCACCGTCCTCGGGGCGATCAGCGCGATCGCCGTCGGCGGCGAACCGGGTGGCACGACCGTGATCGTCGCCCTCGCCTGGTGGGCGATCTCGATCATCGTCGGCTTCTGGCTGGGGCGGCCGGAGCGCGCCCGCGAGGACATGCGCAACCCGCTCGCGAAAGCGAAGATGGCGACCTCGCTGCCCTCCGAGTCCCCCACCCGGATCGCCCTCCAGCGCCTCTGGCCGGTCGCCGTCACCGCGATCGTCGCCGGCGGCCTCGGCCTCTTCTTCCCCGGCGTCGCGATCATCGGCACCGGTTACGCGCTGATCGTCTCCCTCGCCTGGCACACCCGCGAGGCCGCTGTCCAGGCGATCGAGGAGCGCGACGGCGTCCGCTTCTTCGTCGTCCCCAACTCGACCTTCAAGCCGGTCGAGCTGGTCCGCACCCCCGGCCTCCGCAGCGACCGCCTGAACGCCTTCTAGCGTCGGCCGCAATCCGACACGGGCCCTAGATCTGCCCAAATTGGTCGCTCGACGATCGGGGATTCCAACCGTCCCTCCCCCTAGGCTTGGTGAGTGAGCAGGTCAATTTCAACCGCCGATACGCCGTCTCTGCGAAAAGATCGTGGAGCTTTCTTCACGCCTCCGGCAATCGCGGACTATCTGGCCGACTGGGCGGTTGAAGGAGATCCGAAAGCGACTGTCCTCGACCCCACTTGCGGCGAGGCGATATTCCTGGAGTCGGCGGCGAGACGACTGGCCGATTTAGGCGCAACCACAACACAACTGAAAGAACAGGTGCTTGGAGTCGATCTGCACCGAGCCTCTGTCGATGCCTCCACCGCCATTCTTCGAGATCAAGGTCTAGATGGCTCCCTGAAGGTCGGTGACTTTTTTTCGGAGTCGACCCCGGACAGACTCGATGCTCAGCTACCTCTCGTCGACGCAGTTATTGGCAACCCACCATTCGTTCGCTATCAGAAGCATGTTGGCCTCGAACGCAAACGGGCCCAAGCAGCAGCGCTGGCGCAAGGCGTCAGGATCTCAGGCCTCGCATCATCCTGGGCGGCCTTGGTCGTCCATGCCTGCGGCTTCCTGAAGCCCGACGGACGATTGGCAATGGTGCTTCCGACCGAGCTTCTGCACACCGGCTACGCAGAGCCGATCCGCTCGTGGCTAAAGCGACGGTTCAAGGCGGTGCATCTCGTCACCTTCGAGCGTCTTCAGTTTCCCGACGCGACCGAGAAGGTTGTCTTGGTCCTGGCGCGAGGTAGCGGCGGCTGCAATGCGTTCTCACTGGTTCCGGTTGAGGACGCATCCGATCTTCCCAATATTCGAATGTTCGGCCCGATGCACCTGAACGTTGCGCCCCCCGACCAAGGGAAGTGGACGGACCTCCTCCTTCCCGTCGAGCAGCGCCAGATATACGACCGGGTAGTTGCGAAGTCGTTCGTCGACTTGGGCAACTACGGCGCACCTACTCTCGGAACCGTCACCGGAGCTAACGACTACTTCTGCATCAACGAGGAGACCCGAACGGAGTTCGGCATTGATGAGCGCGATCTAGCCCGGATTTGCCCTCCTGGCACCAAGCATCTGCGCGGATCCACTTTCAGCAGAAGCGACTGGGCACTCCTTCGAGAGAACGGGGCGGCCGTTTGGCTTCTCCAGCCTCGCCATTCGGATCCGGAATGGTTGAAGCGTCCAGAGAATGCCGGACTGGCCTCCTATCTCGACAGAGGCCTGGCCTCCAAAGTCAACGAGGCATACAAGTGCCGGGTCCGGGCTGTCTGGTTCAAGCCGCCAGCGGCCCCCACGCCAGATCTCTTTTTCACCTACATGAGCCACCGGTACCCGAGGCTCATCACGAATTCTGCAAAAGCAGGCTTTCTTAACTCAATGCACGGCGTCAGCCTCAACGCTGGAGTGCCAAAGGAGGCGCGTCTAGCTCTACCTATCCTCATGATGAACGCCGTATCGATGCTGGGAGCAGAGATCCACGGTCGGAGTTACGGAGGCGGGATCTTGAAGATGGAGCCACGGGAGGCTGCAAGCCTTCCAGTCCCGAGTCCGCCTCAGCTCAGTGCTGCCTGGAACGTCCTGAAGTCTGAACGCGCAAAATTGGAGAGACATTTGAGGGAGGGCCTCTGGACCGGCGTTGCGAAGCGAGTCGACGATGCCCTCCTCTGTGATGTCTGTGACATCCCGGCAAGAGACGTTCGCCTCCTTCACGAAGCGAACCTGGAGCTACGACGCACCCGCATGGGAGCCAGATCGACGTAAGCTCAGCAATCTCTATGGCACTCAACAAACCTGAAGAGGACGAAGCACTCGATCGAGCACGGGAAATCGAAGCTCAATGGGGTCACCCCGGAGAAATCTGGTCCGAGCTTGTTGGTGGCGTGCAAGACAACGGGATCCGAGACTTCGCAGACATCGCGGAGCAGTGGCTTAAGTTCATCTGGTGCCTGGATCAGTACCGAATTGCAGATGCACCTCCGGTCGCCTTGGGAGATGGCACCAAATCCTACAAACAGCGGATAGACGGGGTCTATCGCGGCAAGGGGAATCAGTTTTCGACGCTTCTCTCCCTCCTCTTGGAGAACCGGACCAACGAGAGGATCGGGAGTCGATCCAAAATTGAGGGCTTCTCACAGACCCATCAGATCGACCTTGCATGGCCTGGACATCCAGCCGCACCCATCGTCTGCGCGGAGAGCAAACTCACCGGCGGTCCGGCCTATCGAGGCTATCCAGGTCGCGGTGCGATGGATGACTGGACCAATCGTCGCAAGGAGCTCAAGTTCTCAGCGACCGATCTCAAGCTTTCCAGACGGGCCCAGACCCAACGAATCGGACACTGGGACGTGTGGCGTCGAGCAGCACTCCCAAAGACCTTCCTGCTGTGGGGAGCCACCCTTTCTGGTCGAGATAATCCGGATCGGATGGTGAAGGAGGTTGCCGCGATCCTCGCGACCTATCTGGACGGCGCTGGAGTAGCCGCCTGGAAAGAACGACCCCAGGAAGACGGCTACGAACTCCTCCAGCTTCCCGATATGCCGACGGTGGAGAGCATCGATGTAGCGCTCTGGCGCATCGAGACTGAGATCAGCGAGGCAATATCAGGTGGCGCCGTGGAGGAAGATCCGGAAGCGGCAGCGCCCGTAGATCTCGGGCAGCTTGCTGACGATGCCGCGGAGGACGGCGGCTCCTGATCTGCCGTCAGCCTCGCAACAGCTTCTTGAACTCCGACCAGGTGCGGGTGTTGGCGACTTCGGCCTTGGTCAGCCAGGCGCGGCGGGCGGTGGCGACGGCGTAGATCATGTTGTCGAGGGTGTCGACGCCGTGGGCGTCGGTGTTGAGGACGATGCGGACGCCGGCGTCGGCGGCGAGGCGGGCGTGGCGGTCGGGATTGCCGTTGATCTCGATCATCGTGCCGGTGCGGGCGGCGGCCTCGGCGACCGCCTCGACGTCGATCCCGTAGGGCTCGCGGCGGTTGATCAGCCGGCCGGTGAGGTGGCCGATGCAGTCGACGCCAGGGTCTTCGATCGCGGCGACGACGCGCGCGGTCATGTCCTTTTCGGAGACGTTGAAGGAGGTGTGGACGCTGGCGATGACCCAGTCGAGTGCGGCGACCAGGTCGTCGGGATAGTCGAGCGAGCCGTCGAGGCCGATGTTGATCTCGGAGCCGACCAGGAGGCGGAAGCGGCGGCTGCCGTGCTCCTCGTTCCAGGCGCGGACCTCCTCGATCCGCCGCCGCAGCGCGTCGGGCTGGACGTCGTCGCCGAAGCCGTGGGTGGCCGAGTGGTCGGTGATCGCCATGTAGGCGTAGCCGCGGTCGCGCCCCGCCCGGGCCATCTCGTCGAGCGAGTTGCGGCCGTCGGAGAGGGTCGTGTGGGCGTGCAGGTCGCCGCGCACGTCGCCGAGCTCGACCAGCGTCGGCAGCTTCCCTTCGCGCGCCGCCTTCAGCTCGCCGCGGCCCTCGCGCAGCTCCGGCTCGATGTAGTCGTAGCCGAGGCGCTCGTAGACCTCGTGCTCGGTCTCGCAGAGGGTCACCTCGTCGGTCTCGGTGTCGGCGATGCCGTGCTCGGAGACCGAGAGGCCGCGCTTAACGGCGTCCTCGCGCAGCTGCACGTTGTGGGCCTTGGAGCCGGTGAAGTGCTGGAGCAGGTTGCCGAACTCGGCGGGCGGGACGATCCGCAGGTCGACCGAGACGCCGTTGTGGGTCTGCGCCCGGACCCCGTTGGCCCCCGGTTTGCCGGCGGCGGCGATCAGCGGGTGATCGACGAGGTGCTGGGCGAGGTCCTTGCCCTCGTCGGCGGTCGCGATCAGGTCGATGTCCTTGCAGGTCTCGGCCCAGCGGCGGGCGGAGCCGGCGACCTCGACCCGGTGGGCGCCGGAGTGCTCGCGCAGGGCCTCGGCGAGCTCCTCGGCGATCGGCCGCACGGTCGAGAGCAGCAGCCGTCCCGGCCCCTCCCCGGGCTCGCCCAGGCGCGACAGCGAGGCGAGCACGTTTTCCTCGGCTTTCGGGCCGAGCCCCTTGACGTCGCGGATCCTCTCGTCTTCGGCCGCCTTCTTCAGGTCCTCGAGCGAGGCGACCTGCAGCTCGTCCCAGAGCAGGCGGGCGGTTTTCGGCCCCACCCCGGGGACGCGCGTCACTTCGACCAAGGTGGGCGGGAATTTCGCTTTCAGCTTCGCCGCGGCGGGGATTTCGCCGGTGTCGAGCAGGGCGTCGATCTTTTCTGCCAGGGTCTTGCCGACGCCGGGGATCTCGGTGGCGCGGCCGGCGCGGGCCAGCTCCTCGACCGAGACCGGGCTTTCGCGGATCGCCTTGCCCGCGGTCGAGTAGGCGAGGACGCGGTAGCGCACCGCCCCGTCGAGCTCGTAGAGCACCCCGAGTTCCTCGAGGGCGGCAGCGATCTCGGCGTTGGTCACCGCCTCAAGTTAACGGCCCCTTCTCCAAGGTTGCGCTTATCTCGCTTTAGTGAGGTCTTAATC
>ERZ778021.1391-NODE-1391-length-28923-cov-9.019225_pt1 | contig 28923 bp, 34 predicted proteins | sample MGYA00375751_ERZ778021 | MGnify/ENA primary metagenome ERZ778021 (study PRJEB29350, sample SAMN05389814) | bioreactor metagenome | isolation source: Thiocyanate stock bioreactor | place: South Africa: University of Cape Town | collected 2013-08-29 ... | reverse complement strand
AACTTCGCCCGACACAGCCGTTCTCCCTTGTTCAACTAGGACCGGACACCACCTGATGGTTGCACGTAATGATTCGACCGATGGAGATTCGCAGATGATCAGCTACGATCCCAGCAAGACGCCGGATCTGCCGTTGGGGGCGCTTGAGGCCGGATTGCGCGAGGGCCTGCGGCCCGTGAACATCATCTGCGATCCGCCGGGAGCGAAGCATGGCGACCAGACCGGCGTCTCTTTCGCCGTCATGCTTTCCTTCCTGCCCCGGATGGGCGACCGGCTCAACTTGCAGGACGGAAGCACGTGCGAAGTCGTCCGGGTGTATCACAAGGTAGCCACCATGCCCAATGGTGGTTACTTCACGCTCATGCCTACGGTCTACGCGGTCGCGCTGGAGAAGGACGCATGAGCGGCGCGGGCTCATGTCGGCGGATCACCTGGCCCCGTCGGGCCGCCCCGATGAGGACCAAGGGACGGTCAACCCGTGCCGATCCTCCCGAGTCGGCCCCGCGGGTTGACCGTCGAGGCCCCACCGCGCGAGCTTGCGGCGGATCAAGGCGGCCTCGGCTTCGATCCGATCCTGAGCGTCTCGGCGGACCTCGATACGCTCGCTCACAGGTCGATCCCCTCCAGGGCCCGGAGTTCGGACTCCGCGGGCCTCGCAAACCCCTGGTGGACGTTCTGGACGCTGCACCCCAGCACGCCCGCGATGTCCGCCAGGCAGTACCCCCGCGACCTCAACCGGTGCATCACAGCCCTTCGGACGTCCGCCAGCTCCTTCCGGTTCAGGCGGCGTCTGCGGCTCGGAACTCCCAAAGCCGTCCCGGCGGAGCCGACGACGCTCACAGCTCGACGGCCTCCAGCCGGCGGCGATCCTCGTCGGATATCGCCCTGTCCCGCTTGTGGACGCCCATGGGGCTCATGCCCAGAACGCCGGCCCACTGGCTTCACGGCGTCCCCCCTCCCCCGGCGGCGATCTTCCGCAGCCCGCCCGACTTCGGACCGCCGTCGCGCTCCAGGCCGAGGAGCCGCAGCGCCTGCGCCTCCAATTGGTGGACGTTCCGCCGCGAGCATTCGAGGCGGTCGGCGACCTCCCGGAGCTTCAACGGCTCCTCGCCCCCCAGGCCGAAGCGGAGGATCAGCACGGCGCGGTGCAGGTCCGACAGCCCTTCCAGGCGTCGCAGCAGTTCGGCGCGGCTGCCGTCCGGCTCGTCCAGATCCACGGGGGCCGCCTCGCCCTCGACCTCCACGACCTCACTGCCCCCGCCGGCGCGCGACGCCGCCAGGGCCTTCGCCGTGATCTCCCGGGCCTCGTCGTCCAGCCCCAGGCGATCGGCGACGTCGTCGAAGCCGGGGCGGTGACCGGTCTCCAGGTAGAGGGCCTTCTCGGCCCGACGCCAGGCGTTCAACTTCTGGCCCATGTGGACGGGGATCCGGACCGTGGTCCCCTTGTCGTGGACCGCCCGGCCGATCGCCTGGCGGATCCAGTAGGTCGCGTAGGTGCTGAACCGGAAGCCGAGGGCCGGGTCGAACCGCCCGACCGCCTTCATGAGGCCGATGACGCCCTCGCTCACCAGGTCGTCGCGGTCGAGCCCGCGATTCAGGTAGCGGTCCGCCGTCCGGTAGACCAGCCCCAGATTCCCGACCACCATCGCATCCCTGTCGATCTCCATCGTCGTCGTCATCGACGCCTCCCCCTCGCGTGCGAGCGACGCCCCGCCCTGGCGCCCAGCCGGCCGTCCTCGATGGCCTCGGCGGCGACCTCGGCCCCGGCGTCTTCGTCGGCCGCCGCGTCGCCGCTGCCGCCTCGGAGGTTCGACGGCTTGTAGGCCCGGCGGTCCCTGGGCAGCGGCGACGCGTGCATCCCCGGATGGTGATCCCAGCCCGAAGAGGTGCACACCACGCAGACGAGCAATTCGCCCGGCTTCAGGGGGTTCTCCCGGCAGGTGCATTCGGTCCGCAGGCCGAACTCCCGGGCGTGCGGGGCCTTGCCCATGAGGCCGTCCTCGAACGCCTTGTTGATCCACCGATAGACCTTCGAGGCCGGCACGCCGGTCTTCTCGGCGATCTCCTTCGGCGCGACGTCCCGGATGGCCAGGGCGATCACCACGGCGCGCAGATCGACCGCGGGCTCGTCGGGGGCGTCGTCGTCTCTCGCGGGGGCGATCACGGGGCATCCTCCAGGCGGGTCGCTGTTCAGAACATCCCGATGTCGAGAATGCTGGGCCGGCGCGACTGCTGTCGCTGCATCCGGCCCATGCGTTCGGTCAACAGGTCGACCTGGGCCGCGATGGGGTTGATGGCGGCCCAGGGGTCCGCGGCGTCCCCCTGGGCCCGATCCTGCCCGGCGCCCCATTGGAGCAGCGACGGCACGCGGCGGGCCTGCTGTCGCAACTGCTGGATCTGGCCGAAGCCCTGGTTGCCCTGCTCGGCCATCATCATCTGGTTGTTGATGATGTCCTGGAGCACGGCCGCGATGGCGTCGCCCTGCATCATCCCCTGGGTTTGCTGGCCCCAATCGACCTGGCCCGCCGCCGCCTCCAGCTGCTCGCGCGACAGGTCCATCCCGTAGGACTCGGCGACCTGGCGGATCGGCTTGCGGAGGGCCGAGCGACGTCGGACGCCGGCCAGCCTCCCCTCTTCGTCCATCGCCGCCGTCTGCTCGTCGTAGTACCCTTCGGCCCCCGATCCGACCCCCGCGTACCCGACCGACCCGAAGCCGCCGTAGCCTCCCCCGCCGCCCGAGGTGCCGCCGCCGCGGCCGGACGGGGCCGATCCGTAGCCGCCGCCGGTCGCCGTCCCCATCGCGCCGTAGTAATCGGCCAGGAACCCCTCCTCCTGCTCCTTGCGAGAAGCCTTGGCCAGCGGATCGGACTCGGCCGCCTTGCGGGCGTCATCCCATCCGGCGGGCTTCCTGCTCCTGCTGGCGGCGTTCCTCCCGGGCCCGGTTCGCCTCGTCTCGATCCTCCTCGGCCTGCGCGGCGGCCTCTTCCTTCTCGCGCGCGGCCCTCCGCTCGGCCGTCGCCTTCTCGCGACGGGCCAACTCCGCGTCGTCCCGTTTCTTCTGCTCCTCGCCAGCGGCGAGGTTCGCCTTGTCGCGGGCGATGCCTTCGGTGGTCGCGCGGCCGAAGCCCCGGCCCGGGAGCGAGCGGTCCAGGTCCCGGATGGCCCCCTGATCCCCCTGGAGGGCCTTGGCCACGAGGTCCGACGCGCCGGCCTGGGCTTCCTGGAGGGCCTTGGCGAGCGTCGCTTGCGCCTCGGCGATCTGCCGGGCGAACTGCTTCCGGACGCCCGCCACGGCCGAGGGGTTCCGCCCCGCCGCCTTCATGGCGGCGTCCTGCTCCTTCATCACCTGATCGAGCTGGGCCTGGGCGGCGTTCGTCGCCCCGGGTCTCGCCGACAGGACGTCGGCCGTCACCCTGTCGACGCCGCCGGCCGCCTTCACGGCCTCGGAGACGGCCTTCTGCGACTCGGCGTCCGGGGCGGCCTCCTTCTTCCGCTGGGCGTCCAGGGCGTTGCGCTTCTCGCGCTCGACGTTGAGCGCCTTCTCCTGCTCCAGCACCTCGCCGCCGAGCTTCTTGTACTCGGCCAGCTCGGCGTTCGTGAGCGTCTGCTGCTCGCCCAGCTCCTTCAGCCGCTTCTTGCTCGCGTCCAGCTCCTCGGTCATGCGGACCAGGGCGTCCGTCGCCTGCGGGACCTGATTCGAGCCGTCGATCAGCGACGAGAAGAACTCCCCCACCGGCTTCCGGAGCGTGAGGAACGCCACGCCGGCCAGCGTCGCTACGCCGGCCAGCCCGGGACCGCCTCCGAGGGCCCGCGCCAGGCTCTCAAGATTGTTGATTATCCCACCGATGCCGCCCTGGGCGAAGTCCTGGACGATGCGGCCGGTTTCGAGGGCGGTCTGGCCGAAATTCGCCGTGCCTCGGCCCGCCTTCTTGGTCGCCTCCTCCATCTTGCCCGCGCCGTCGGCCGCCTTGTCAGTGGCGGCCTTCAACGACTCTACCGCCGCCTGGGCCGACTTCACGTCCCCGACGTCGATGTCGTACTCCATGCTGACCTTCGTATCCGCCACGTCAGGTCCCCTTGTTCCAGCGGAGTTGGTCCAGGCCCCAATTCCGGAAGGCCGTCTTGAGCTTCTTCACGCCCTCGGGCCGGATGCCGGCCAGGTCCCGCTTGGGTAGGCGTCCATCCCCGTTGAAGTGGTGATGCAGGAACGTCCGGCCCTTGGCGTCCACGACGTTGAGCCACGCCCCGACGACGCCGAAGCGGAGCGGGCCGTAGACGATCGGGGTCGTCATGTAGTTCGTGACGACGCGGCTGAACGCCCTGCGCGGGGCCAGGGGCGGCCCCTTGAGCTTGCGGTACTCGGCGGAGGTCAGGTTGTTATGCAGGCCTGCGGCGGCCGGGCCGAACCCCGAGAACGTCCCTCGCCGGCCCTTCGCGTTGTTCTTCTGGCGGGGGGAGGCGGTCTTACCCTTGCCCTCCGGCCGGTACGTCACGGCGAGCATGTAGCCGCCGTCTTTGTCGGTGCCCTTGAGGATCCCCTGGCGGTTGTCGTCCGTCATGATCCGCTCCGTGGTGTCCAGCAGCGGCAGCGGGTTCGGATGCTGGATCTTCCGGAGCTGGTCGACGAGCCGGCCGAAGTCGTGGGCGTCCATCTTCATGGCGTCACCCCTCCCGCGGCCGGGACAGCAGGCCCCCGGCCTCGCTCAGATTCGCCTGGACTTCGGGATCCTTGATGGCGTCGGACACCGCCTTCACGACCACCGGCAGCAGCACGCCCGCCAAGGCGGTCAGGCAGGCGGCCACGTTCACGGCCCCCGCCAGGCCGCGCAGGTTGTTGGCGAAGGCCGCGACTCCGGCGGCGGCCATGTCCTCGGCGATGCGCCCGGGCCGGTCCTCGTTCGTCTCGCTCATCGGGGTCTCTCGTTCTCGGGAAGGCATTCCAGGTCGATCAGCGCGAACATCAGCCGGTTCCTCATCGCCGCCCACGCCTCGCTGGCCACGTCGTCGCAGCTCGCTTCCGGGAGGAACGACATCCACCCGGATTCGCCCTGGATCTTCAGGATGTCGGCGAGCGAGTTGGTGTGGTGGTGGAACCGCCAAATCGCGTTCATGGCCATGATGTCGACGACGTGCTCGCGGAACGCCGCCGCCCCCCGCACCGGGGCGAAGATGCTCCGAGCGGCCAGCCATTCGGCGATCGGCCTCCAGGCGTCCCTGTCGATCACGGCGGGCGTCTCCGGGGACGGCGACGATGGTCCTGGAGTCGTCGCCCCAGGATCGAATCGCTAGTTAGGCATGGGTCAAAAGCGAACGTCCACTGCAAGTCTACAGCGGACGAATCGGCGGGGCCAGATCGAATGGCGCCGACGGGTACATAATCTAGAACGCCTGTGCGTCGGCCCGGCCGCCGTCCGTTCGGCCTCGGCTCGTCGGACCTCGTCGTTCATCGCGGCCCGTCCCGGCCGAGGACGCGCCCCGCCGTGCCGTCGCTCATTTCATGGGACGGCTGGGCGCGGCGGACGTCATGATTGAGACAGGGGGTCGTCGCCGACGGCTCCCAGCCCACGCCGGCGACGCCCGCGGGATCCCGACGCGCGTCCGACCCGGTCTCGTGCATCGCGAGGCGACCAATCCATGATCGGCATGCTGCTCTCGCTGCTCCTCTACGCCGAGCCGTCCTCGGGTCCCGCCGCGGGCCAGTCGCCATCTCCCGCCGAACGATACGGCGAACTGGCCCGCGACTGGCGGGAGTATGTGGATAGGTCGACCAAGGAGGCGGCCGAGGCGACGACCGACGAGGCCAAGAAGCGGTTCTCCGAGGAGAACTTGAGGATCACCCACGCGACCGGAGCCCGCGCGTTGCAGATCGCGCGGGACCATCCCGACGACCCGGCCGCCCTCGATTCGCTCCTCTGGGTGGTCCACCAAGGCTATGCGCCCGAGACCGGGGAGGCGTGGAAGCTGCTGACCAGCGACCACGTCGAGAGCGAGCGGCTGGCCCAGGCCTGTCGCGACACCCGGCGGTGCGTGGCGGGCGACCCCGCCCTGATCGAGAAGTTCCTCCGCGAGGTGACGGCCCGGAATCCGCACCGCGAGGTCAAGGGCCAGGCGTGCTTCGCCCTGGCCGTCTTCCTGAACTTCCGCGTCGAGGTGATCCGGCTCATGGCGACGAGCCCGGAGGACCGGGCGCGGTGGCGGTCGATGCTGAAGACGCCCGAGAACCTGTCCCTGTACGAGCAGCAGCCCGGCGACCTCGAGAGGGAGGCGGAGGGCCTCTACCGCAGGGTGGTCGAGGAGTACGCGGACCTGGTGGACGTGCGGGGGCGACGGCTGGGCGATCGGGCGAAGGGGGAGCTCAACGAGATGGGCGACCTCGGGGTCGGCAAGACGGCCCCGGAGATCGAGGGGGAGGACGCCGAGGGCCGGAAGTTCAAGCTGAGCGACTATCGCGGCAAGGTGGTGGTGCTGACCTTCTCGGGCGACTGGTGCGGCCCGTGCCGGGCCATGTACCCGGCCGAGCGTGAGCTGGTCGTGAAGTTGAAGGACCGGCCGTTCGCGCTCCTCGGCGTGAACACGGACGAATCGAGGGACGTCCTCAGGAGGTCGATCGAGTCGGGCGAGGTGACCTGGCGATGCTGGTGGGACGGCGCCCCCGGCGGCCCGATCACCCTGGCCTGGGGGATCGAGGCGTTCCCGACGATCTACGTCCTGGACCACCGCGGCGTGATCCGTCAAAGAGGGGAGGCCGGCGAGAAGCTCGAGGCGATGGTGGATGCGTTGCTCAAGGAGTGCGAGGAGACGCCCCCGAAGCCGTGAACGATGCGACCTCGGCATCGGCCGCGCCGGGGCCGTCACGGCCCGCCCGGCCTGCAGGCCGATGCGGCTTCGACCTTGGCCTGGTTCACCTGCTGGGAGCCGGCCTGGGCGACGTTGACCTGGCCGATGACCACGGCCAGGGACAGCTTCCGGGCCCTGGCCACGGCCAGCAGCGACCGCTCGTAGCGGGCCGACGCCTGGGACAGCAGCCGCTCCAGGGCGGTCGCGTTCTTCGCGTCGAAGGCCTGCGCATTCCAGACGTGGATCAGCTCCTGCTCGACGCGGTGGACGTGGAGCCAGTTCAGGGCCGCGCGGGTCGCCAGCAGCTCCTCGACCGGGGTGGAGTCGAACGGCGGCGCGAGCCGGCGGCGGATCTCCTCCATGCGGGCCTCGATCGCGTCCTTGTGCAGCCGGCCGTACCCGTCGGACGTCGACCGCAAGGCCCCGTCGATCATGACGTCCTCGTCCAGGTCCCCGTGACCTTCGCACACCGTCTCCCGGAGCCAGTACGGCGCCCGCTCGGATATCTCCGCCTTGGCGAGCCGGTCGCCCTCCTTCGCCAGCCGCACCAGCTCCCGGACCCTCGACCGCTCCAGAACGCTCCCGGCCATGCCTCGCGCCCTCCGCCATCCGCCCCGGTTGTGCCGCCTGTAGCCGATCGAGCCCAGGGCGGCGACGATCGCGGCCTCGACCTTCTCCCCATACCCGCCGACGACCCCGCCGCGCTCGACGACCTCGGCCCGACGCCGCCGCCCCTCCGCCTCCATGTCCCGCCAGGCCCGGGCCTCCGCCTTTCGATCGACCTCGGCCGCCCTGCGACGCTCCCGCCGCTCGCGCCGGCCCGCCTGGATCGCCTCCACCATGAGGGTCGTGACCGGGTCGGCCGGGCCGAGGTAACGCGACCGCACCCGCCCGCCCTCCCTGACGGACTCGTAATAATACATGCGTCCATGTATGACCTTGAGGCCCATGAGTTTCGCCGTTTCTTACCCTACATCCGGCCCGGATTTCGGGATGCCCCGCTTCGCCCGCCGCCATTCGGAAGTCGCCGCTTTCAGCTCGGCCTTCGCTTCGTTGAAGTCGGCGAGGCTCGCCGCGTCGATGGCGAACCTGGGGATCCAGGGCTTGGACGGGTCGCAGGGCGCGGTCGGCCCTCGGAACTTGCCGTCCCTCCCGACCGACAGCTTCACGCCGCCCCGCTTGAACGGGACCCGGTGGGAGCCGCCGCAGTAGCCGCAAGTGGCCTCGATCGCCAGGTAGGGCGGACGGCCTTCGGGCCGCTCGACCACGAACTTCCTCGCGAGCGGGCGGATGGGGTCGCTCGTCAACTCGGCCATGGCGATGCCTCCGAAACGAGTTTCATGAGGAAAGTCCGCCGGACGATCGGCGTAACGTCATGCAGGGCGGTCGGTTGCCGCCGAGGAAATATCGGGTTTCCGGGCCGAACGCCGATCACTCGGCGGCGGTCCTGGACGCCTGTCGGTACACATCGAGGATCAGCCGCGCAACGGCCATCATCCGGGTCTTCGAAGCGCCCACGCGAACGCAGAAGGTTCGGAGGCTCACGTCACCGAAGCCCTCCCGGCACCACCAGGCGACGACTTCCAGGCAGGCGTCGTCGTCATCGGACCAGGGGTCAAACCGGACCGCCGTCTCCAGCCCATCGCCCGCCTGCTCCCCCAGCCAGTCGAGCACTTCCGCCAGGCGTCCAACGGCCAGCCGGATCACCTCAGCGTCGGCGAACGACTGCCGACGAATGTGACGCTCGGCTTCTTCCCGGCCTTCGATCGCGGTCTTTCCAGACGTCGCCATGATGCTGATCCTCGGTGAAGGTGTTGGGTTGTCGGTCAGGATGGGATGCCGTCGTCCCCGCCGGGCGGCGGCCTCCGAGCGGCACCGGCCGTGGCTAGGGCCGGGCGAGCCTCCAGCATGGCCCTCACGTCGGCCCAGGCGCGAGCCTCGCCCATCTGGATCGCCTGCATCGCCTCGACCAGCCTTTCGACCTGGTGCCTGGCGGCGGCTTCGGTCGCCACGCTGCTGCACCGGCCGCCGAACTTCCCTATGCATGCCCTGATGAATCGAGAACGAACCTCCTCCACGCCGCCGCCCGGATTGGCCTTCTCGCGCGCGTAAGGCGCTGGAGTTGCAGAGTGGGGCGGCGGCTTAATACAGGGAGCAGTTCCCGGTGCAGTTCTAGGAGCAGTTGTTACGACATTTTTGTCGTGGATACCACGACGTTTTTGTCGTGGTTCCTGCGCTCAGATGCACGACGTTTTTGTCGTGGTTCTCGGGGCTCGACGGCCCCGAACCGGGGGCCCAGGACGTAGCGGCGGCGCTTGCTGTACTTGCTGGCGTCCGGATCAGTCGCGACGATCCACCCCTCCCTGACCAGCTCGGCGACGAGGCGCGAGACGGCCCGCTCGGGACTCCCGTCGTCGCCCGTCCTGCCGATGTCGTCGGCGAGGGTCGTGTTCGACGCCCAGCACTCGCCGTCGCCGTTGTGGGCCCGGCTGTAGATCGCCAGCATCAGCACCTTGGCGGGCTCGCCCAGGGCCGTCGTGCGGAGGATCTTCGCCTGATCGCCGAAGATGCGCGACTTGCCGCCCGGTCGGCTCACGCCCCACCTCCGACGCCGAGGACGGTGAGGCCGAACCGATGCCTGCCGTCGCGGGCCGCCGACACCAACTGCTCCCGCACGGCGGCCAGACGCCACCGCGGGCGCCCGGCCTCGAACCGCTCGGGCGTGATGTAGCCGGCGAGACGCCATATCTGGATCGACCGCCGAGAGTAGCCCAGCGCCTCGGCCAGCTCGGGCGTGGACAGCAGCCGGCGGGGCGTCGACTTGCGTCGCCGCACTGGATTCCGGGCGGGCGTCGAGATATGATCCATAACTCAGTCCTTTCGCTTGGGGACGAAGACTCCGCCGCTCGGGGGTGCAAACCCGGCGGCGACCGGAGCACACGCGAACGACCCCGAGGGCCGCGAACCCCCGGGGTCGTTCCATGCGCGTCGCGGGTCATGTAGTCGCCTGGAGCCGGCTGGCCCATTCACGGCCCCGGACCCGCTCGCCGATCGCCATCATCGCGGCGACCTCGGGCCGTCGGGACCACTCCTCGACTTCGCCGCGATCGAACCTGAGCACGCCCAAGCTGCCCTCCCGCCGATGAGGAAGGCCGTTGTAGCGAGCGTACAGCCGCACGCTCTGCACCGACCGGCCCAGCATCGCCGCGACATCCCGGACTCCCATGGCCCCCCCGTTCGTCGCCATCGCCATCGCCTCCCCCCTTTACGCCGGTCGAACCATCAGGCGCCGACTTGCGTGTTCGTCGATTCGACTCGGGGTAGTATACTAAACCATCCTATCGCGGTGCGACGCCAACCAGTCCCGGATCCGCGATTTTCCCAGGGTTTTGGACGTTTGAGACGCAGCACATGCGCACAATGTGCGCTCTTGCACGGCTTGCCCGTTCCGACCCGCCCGACGCACGGGGACGCGGCCGTGCGCGTCGGGCGGGTCGGAACGGGCAAGGCCCGGCCGATAGCGCGTCATGGGATCAGTACGCCCCGCCCGGACCGCAGGACGCGGGCGTTGTGCTCGTCCTTCTGCGCGGTCGTCCAGGAACTCGGGTCGACCAACCCGACGCGCCCGACGGCGAGCGCCCACTCGTCGACGCTGGTGGTCCCGAACCCCCAGGCCGCCGTCATGTGGTCGGCCCCCTCCTCGATCGCGAAGTGGTCGCCGGACGTCATCTCCTCCCAGCCCGCCGCCCATTGGTAGACGTGGGCCAGCTCGTGGGCGATCAGGTCCATCGCCACGTCGTCCGGCATCTCGGCCGCGCGGTCGCCGCGGAACTGGATCCGGAAGCCCCGGCCGTTCACCAACCCCAGCACGCGATCGTCGGGGCGATCGTCCAGGTGGATCGGCCCATCCATGAGCGCGATGGACGGCCCCCCGTAGATGAACACTCCGGCCGCCTGGCGTTCGTCTCGCCAGTGGCCGAGGATCTTCCGCCGCCCCCAGAGCGGCATCTTCGCCCAGACCGACCGGAACAGGCCGGCGAACCTCTCGCCTCCGCCGTGGGGGGCCAGGAGCATGATCTTGTGCGCCGGCAGAAGCGGGACGACCCCGCCGCCGCCGCCCGACCGCCTGAAATGGCCCCACATCATCGCCCGGCCGTCGGGGATCATCGTCTGCGTCCTCCGCGGTGTGCCATCGCCCTCGCCTCGACTGTACCAGCAGGGAAGCCCCGGCCAGCGGGTGCCGGGGCTCGGTGCGGGGTTCACTGGACGATGCGCGTCATGAACCAGCCGACGGGCGTAAGCATCGGCCCTGACCAGCCCGGGGCCGGCTTCGGCTCCTCCGTCGAGACGTGGACTTCGAAGTCGACGATACGGCCGTTGGTTTCCAGCAGGTAAGATATGGTGACCCGGCGGGGCTCGGCCTTGCGCTTCGGCTTGGCCTTGCGGGCGGGCTTCTCGGGCTCGGGCCGGCGCTCGGCGTCCAACTCGGCCATGACCGCGGCGAGGCGGTTGGAGGACTTCACGGGCGGCCCCCTTTCCGCCGGCGCTTCGGCTTGGGGGCCGGCTCGGGCGGCGGCTCGCCGAGGACCGCGTCCTCGCCGAAGGCCAAGGCGTCCAAGAAGATGTTCCCGCGCATCGCGGCGATCCGCTCGGGCGAGAAGCTGAAGTTCTCCAGGATCTCCCCCGCCCGCAACGCGCGGACGGCGGCGACCTCCGTCCGGTTGAGTCGGCCGATCCCCTTCAGATCCTCGATCTCTTCGAGGCTCGGCCGGCCCGCCCGCCTCCAGGCTCGAAGATGATCCAGGTCGCCCGCGCCGCCGTCCTCGCGGAGGGCTTCCACCAGCTCGGCCTCCTCCTCGGTCAGGACGTGGACCGAAGCGCCCCCGTCCGTGACGAAGACGTCGCCGATGTCATCCAGCGCGATCTTCGTGCACCGCTCCGAGTCGTCGCTGCTATAGAACGCCTCGACGTCCACCCCGAGATCGACCAGCACGAACGCCCTCAGCGCCTCGGCCAGCTCCCGGTGGTCGCCCGGCCGGCCGTATCGCTCGATTACGCGCATCGTCATTCCCTCGCCTCGATGATCCGCCATGAGATGTGAGGCGGCCGGGGGCCCTCATCGAGTTATCAGATTTGATAACTCGATGCTTGGGGCCGTCCGATCCCCGGCCGCACGCCAGGGGACGTCAGCAGCAGCCGTGGGCGACCAGGTGGTCGGCCTCGCTGATGCCGGCGACGTCGAGCAGGCTGTAGGCGTCCCAGTCGACGCAGTCGGTGTGGGCGTCGCGCTCGGCGGCGAGGATATGGTCGGGGGTCGGCTCCCAGGTGTAGTCGTCCAGCTCGGGCGAGTATTCGGAAGGCCAGCCCTCGGGGTCGATGGTCTCGTGGTCGTCCGGGGCCCCGCCCGCGATCGGCGAAAGGGCCGCGTACAGGGCGTCGCGGAGGACGTCCATGCGGTCGGCGGCCACGGCGTCGGCGACGGCCTCCGGGTTCCTCGCGAGGGCCTGGATCGCGTCCAGGGCGTCGTTCACCGCCCCCGTCAGCGTACCCAGGGCCGCCGACACGACGACCCGGTCGGCGTGGCCGATGTACTCGACCGCGACCTCCAGGCGGGACTCCAGCTCGGCGGCGATCTTGGCGAGGGCGGAATGCAGGATAGACTTGGACATGGGCAGGCTCCTGTTCAGGCAGGGGTTCGCCAAGGGGTCCGGGGGTGCTCGTAACACCCTCGGGCCCCGCTTTCGTTTCCGGGCCTCATCGACCCGACAGCTACATACTACCGTGTACGTACAGAACGTCAACCCCAGCTTGAAAGTTTTCTACGGTGCGTGTACACTTCGGCATCGGCGGCGTGATCCTGTACGATGGGACGCTGACGTTGGACGAGAGGTGTACCCATGCCAGAGGCGATCATGGCGAAGCGAAAGAGCGCGACGCCCCGGAAGCCGCCGGTTACGACCACGGCGAAGTCGGTGGCGTTCCGAGTCAGCGCGGATTATGCGGAGTGGCTGGAAAGGGCTTCGTCCTTCGACCGCTCCAGCGTTTCGGCGTTCCTGGATAGGGCCGTCGCCACCTACGCGAAGACGATCGGATTTGAATCTCCGCCGGAGCGGACTTGAAGAGGACGAAGACAGATGAAGATCGAAGAATTGCGCGCGGCGAAGTCGCAGGTGCCGTTCGAGCCGTTCCTGATCCGGACGAGCGACGGGCGGGAGTTGAGGATCGGACACCCGGACGCAGTCGCCTGGGACTCGGAGAAGTCGCCGAGGTCCCTGCTGTGCGTCTCGCCGGAAGGGTGGTCGGTGCTAGACCTGGCCCACGTCACGAGCCTGGCGGCGGCCCCCAAGGCCGAGGCGGGGCCGAAGGCCAGGCGGAAGGGCTGACCATGCGGACCGTGGAAGCCTTCCGCGAGGCCGAGGGCGCGGAGCCGTGGCGTCGCTACCTCATCAACCTGAGCAGCGGCTACGAGCTGGGCGTCGATCGGCCGGGGCTGGTGACGTGGGACGAGCCCGACCCCGAATACGTGCGGGTCGCCCAGGGCGACGGCGTCACGGTCCTGGTCGCGCTGGACGCGGTCGTGTCGCTGGAACTGAAGCCGGCGGGGAGATGACCCGCCCTCGCGACGCGTTCCCTCCGCCGCTGAAGCGGAGGGTGGGTTGAAACGCAACGCACCCCGGACTCCGGCGGCGGTTGAGACCGGGTCCACCCCTAAACCCTAGGAGATCGAGCCATGGGCGAGCGAGCGAAGCCCGCGAGGATCCCCACCGTCCTGGCCGTCGCCGCGACGGCCGTCGTCTGCTACTTGCTGGGGGCCGCCGGGCCGAAGACCGTCCTGGGCCAGGCCGGGAAGCCCGCGAACGAACCGACGGGGCCGGTCGGGACCTATCAAGTCTCGTGGCTGCCGCACGCGGACGATCCCAAGGCCGTGTCCCCCTTCCTCCTCGATACCCGGACCGGCGTGATCTACCAGGGCGCACGAATCAGCAAGGACGTAAGCGGCTACTTCTGGCAGACGTATGTCGACCACCCGACGACGAAGCCGTCGGCCGATCCATCGGGCAGATGAAGTCCCTGAACTGGCGCGCGCCTGTAGCATCCCGGCCCGTCACGTGCGAGCCTGGACCTCGTCCACTCCACGGACCCGAGGAGCCCGCGCCGCCGCGGTGATGGTCGACGTCGGGCGTCGCGTCTGTCTCGAGGCTCGGTCAGACAGGCGTGGCGCGTACACCGGGGCGTCTCGAGGCGGAAGGATTGAACTCATAACGCCGCGGAGATCCGAACCGATGACCTCGAGCCAAGTCCGCGAGGCACTGGAGGCGTCGCCGTTCACGCCGTTCACGCTTCGGTTGGCGGACGGCTCGGCGGTGCGGATCGGGCACCCTGAGTCCGCGCTGCTGCCCCCGAAACGAAGGGCGATCGTGATACTGCCGGACGGCGGATGCTCGGGGAGGCCGTGGCAGCTGGACGTCGGCCTCATCGTGGGTCTGGAGTTGGATAAGCCGCGGGTGCGGGAGAAACGTCCTCATCCGCGGAGCGTTGAAGCCCGCCAAGTTTACGGGCTGGATTGCATCCGACTGTACCTGATCCTCTTGGGGGAGATGCGCCCGCCGAAGTGGCGGCGGGACGAGCTTCGCGGCTGGGATCGGCTCGTCGGCGTCTGCGACAAGGACACCCGGCGGCTTCGGAAGCTCATAGGGTCGCCGCGCATCGACCTGTACCATGCCCGCCTCACGGCCATCCATCACATGGACCTCGCGGAAAACCTCCACGAAGGCTGGGTGTGGCGCGAGGACGAGCATGGCAGGTCGTTTCAGGCGGCCCGCGGGGCGGGCGAGGGGATGTACATCCTCCGCCCCGACGATAAGGCGTTGGACCAACTCCACCGGTACTACCACGTGCCGGATCAAGAGATCCACGCCATGGTCGAGGAAGCGTCCGGGCATCCGATCGTCGTCCCATCGGCCCCCTACGTTGCGCCTGGCCGGCTACGCGTCTGGGATCCTGAGGAAGAGGGCTGACCCCGCCGCCCCCCCCACACGCGCCGGGATGGCGATCGTGCGGGATGCGTGCGATGCTCTTCGGCGCGGCGAGCCCTCCCGGCCCAGCGACGTTGACGCCCCGCCCTGCTCCAGGACGTCCGAGTTCCAGACCTTGTGGATGTTGGAGGCCTGGTCGGAACCACCGGACCTGGGCGGAGTTCCCTCCCCTGTCCCCCGCGTCGCCGACGTGGAGCGGCTGGTGCAGATCCTGGACGAGATGCGCCACGAACCGCAGGGCGACCCGCCGTTCCTCGATCGGCCGGGAGGCGTCCTCCAGGATCGCCAGTTGTTCGCGGAGGGCGTCCACGATGCGGCCCGTCGAGGCCGAGCGGCCGGACCACCGGGCGTCGTACCTGGGCTCGTCCAGCGGGACGTCGACGTAGTGCCACGACGCCGTCCGCCGCATCTCCCGCTTGTGCTCGTCCGCCCACGTCGAGGCGTCGGCGAGCGATTCCCCCGGCTCCAGCAGCGCGGCGACCGCGGCGCGGGCCCGAGGAGTCAACCGGGCCTCCGCGTATCTCCCGGCGATCCGATGGCCGAGCTTCCCCCAGACGAGCGCCGGGGGCGACGACGAGGCCGCCAGGGCGACGGCGATCACGACCGGGGCGAGGCGGCGAGGCGACACGGCGGATGCTCCTGGCCACGGGCCGTCGCAGCGAATGTTACGGGACAACCGTACCATGTCGGAGGATGGTTGTAACGAAAACGCTTCCCGTCCCTCTTGTATCTATCCTATAACATGGTATAGTTTCTGTCGAGCCCAGCACTTCGCTTGGCTCGTATTAAAAACCTCACCCTCCATGGAACGGTGACGTGTCCGAAGACGAAAATCACCGCTTCATACGGCGTTTCAAGCTCAAGAACGACGACCTGGTCACCGTCGAATCCCTCGATCTGTTCGACAAGCAGCTCGCGAAACTAGGGCTCCCGGACAGCGTCAGGAACATCATCGAATTGACGATCCTCGCGGGCGACGCCCGGGCCGTCGTCGTGCAGGGGACCAACGGCATCCGCAAGATCCGCTTGGCCCTCCCCGGCGAGAACGTCGGCAAGAGCGGCGGCTATCGCGTCTTCTACCTGTTCGAGAAGGAATACAAGTTCCTCTTCCTCATGGCCATTCTGTCCAAGAGCGAGGAGGACAACCTCAGCAAGGCGCAAAGGAACGTGCTGGCGGGCTTGGTGGTCCGCCTGAAGGCTTACGCCAAAGAGAGGAATCCCAGAAGATGACGGACGAAAAGGGTTCGGCCTTCGGCGACGAGCTGATCGCGAGCCTCGAAGGCTTCCTCGATCACGTCGAGGCGGGGAAGCCCGCCTCCGCCCGGTACACCGTGCGGACCGTGGTCTTCGACCTGGAGCCGCACGAGTACACCCCCGAGGAGGTCAAGGAGGTCCGGCGCAAGCTGGGCGCCAGCCAGGCCCTCTTCGCCAAGTTCCTCGGGGTGAGCGTGAAGACGCTCCAGGCGTGGGAGCAGGGCGTCCACCCGATGCCCGCCATCGCGGCCCGGTTCCTGGACGAGATCCAGGCCACTCCGGAGATCTGGAACCGGCGAATCCAGGTCGCCGCGAAGTGATCGCCCGGCCGAAGCCAGCCCCGCGAAGACGATGAGCAGCCCTCTCCCCCGCCCCGGCCGACCGCCGGGGCTTTTTCATGCGCGCATTCGTAGGGGGTTCGCACTTCCAACGGCGCGGGATGCGCGCGAAGATAGGCCGCCCTTCTCTCCGTCCAAGCGGCGGGAGGGGCGCATAAAGAAGCCCCGCCAGCGAGTCCAAGCGCCGACGGGGCTGAATACACAAAGGTGAATCTCATGATCCGCTCTGCCCCCGCGAGAGTCAAGGCCGGTGCGCGCCCTGACTCGAATTCGCCCCCCCGACAGATCCCCTATGCCTTCCGGGCCGACCCGATCGCCCTCGACGACCTCGGCCTCGACCCGACCGCCCGGTCGACGTTCGTCCTGATCCTGGACAACGCGAAGAACCGCGGCTGGACGTCCCGCCTCAGCAACGCGACCATCGGCCGCATCCTCGGCCGCTGCCCCATGACGATCTCCAGGGCCCTCGGCCGGCTGGAGGCCGCCGGCCTGGTCCGCCGCGAGTTGATCGCCGGGGGGAGGGTCCGCACCGGGATCGCCGTCACCTGGGAGGGGGTCCAGGCCCAGCGCCTAACTGAACAAGCGCCGGTTAGGCGCGAGGGTCTAACGGGTTCGGCGCGGGCGTCTGAGGGGTTAGGCGCGAGCGCCGAACAGATCAGAGCCCCCATCCAGAGCGAGAGATCAGACGGGGGGACGTCTCCCTCGAATGGGAAGGAAGCCGCCGCCTACCTCCGGGCCTGCGTGGAAGCCGGTCGCCGCGGACTGCCGATGCCCCCGCCGCTGGGTTTCGCAAAATGCGAAACCGCCTCGCCGGGGGGTGGGCATGCTGCGACCACTCCCGCGACTGGTGGGTACGCAGCCCCCCCCACTCCGCCGAAGGGGGCATACGTCGTGGGGTCCCCTTCGCCGAAGGGTATCCCGATTCAGGACACCCCTTCGCCGACGCCCACGGTTCGGCCTGACGTCTTCGTGCCGAGCATCAACCGGATGGTCGCCGCGCTAGGCGAACGCCTCAAGGCGGAGGACGTGGGACGCCGCAGGGTGGGCCCGGCGAAGCTGGCCCGCCAGCTCGCGGAGATGCGGCGCAGGCACGGCGGAGGATCGCCGCGATGAAGAGACCCGATCCATCGGATGGCGTGGGCCGCCCCCGGCCGAGGCTGTGGGACCCGCGGCGGCGGGTGTATCCCAAGGACTACCCCGTGTACGCGATCCTCGCGGGCGTGCTCACCGGCTTCATCGGCGGCCATCGGTCGCTCGGCGAAGGCATGGCGATGGGGCTCGCGGCCACGGCGTTCTGGCTCGCCCTGGGCCCGGCCCTGTTCCGCCGTCGACCCGGACCGATGCGGCCGAGCGAACCGGACCCCTGGGACCCCCTGGCTTGGACCTGCTCGACGGGAATGTCGAGCAATGGATTCGGAACGGCGACGGGGCAGGGGAGTCGATCGGATCAGCGGGGTCGTCGCGCCGAAATTCGGCAAGTATGATCCGCATTAAGTCGTTCAGGGCATGGGGGTTAAGCATCGTACTACAGGTGTCAGGTGATCCACCGGCATATTTTTCGACGTAAGTCATTGGAGGGTAACGAACTATCCTAGAGGATCTAGGAAGCGGGTTGCTCAACCTTCGGGCGCGCCGATCCGCACCGCATCGCCGAAGGTTCACGGTGAACCGACGGTGTGCCGGGGCAGGGGGTGAGGGTCCTTCCGGCCGTCCGGTTCACCGTGAACCGAGGGAACGGGAAAGCCGCATCGCGAGGTGCGTGGCGGACCGACAAACACCCTGGAGGAAGGGCGAGGTTCACGGTGAACCGGCCCCTCTCCGGGAGATCGCCGAATGCGGACCCTGACCCTGTTGAATTTGAAAGGAGGCGTCGGCAAGACGAGTTCGACGCACCACCTTTCGGGCGCCCTGACGCTGGGCCACGGGCTCCGCGTCCTGGTCGTCGACGCGGACCCCCAAGCCTCGCTCACGCAGGGCTGGTGGGGCCCGTCCGCGACGATGGACCTCGATCCCAAGCAGACCATCACGAGCATCCTCGCCGGGGACATGCCGTCGCCCTCGATGGTCATTCACGAGACGGGAATCCCGGGCCTGTCGCTGCTCCCCGGGGCGGAGGCCGCTGGCTGGTACAACGATTCCCGGCCGCTGGAGTCGCCGCGCGAGGCGCGCGAGACGATCCGGGAGTTCCTGGCCGAGGTCCGCGACGACTTCGACCTGGTCCTGATCGACTGCCCGCCGAACTTGTACGGGTGCTCGTTCGCGGCGTTGGCCGCGTCGGATTGGATCATCGTCCCCGTGCAGCCGGAGGACTACGGCAGCCAGGGCATCGCCAAGGTGCTCAACTCGCTGGACGCCGTCCGGGCCGAAGGGTACGACGTCCAACTCCTCGGCTACCTCCTGACCATGGTGCAGCCGCGACGGGCCCTGCACCGAGCCTACGAGGAGCGGTTGCGGTCGGCTTACGGGACGCTCGTCTTCGACGCGAGGTTCCCCGAGCTGCCCGAGTTCCCCGAGGCCATCGCCGCCCGGAAGTTGATCCAGACGTACAAGCCGAAGGGCGCGGCGGCCAAGGCGACAAAGGCCGTCGCCGACGAGCTGCTGGCCAGGATCGCCGGGACGCACGGCCGGGTCGAAGAAGGGACGGAGGTGGCGGCGTGAGCAAGGCCGATCTCATGGCGAGCCTGGCGGGGAACCTGGACGACTCGATCGGCCTCAACCGGAGGCCTGCGGCGGCGGTCGGGGCGAACGCCCGGCCGATCCCCGCGCAGGAAGTAGGCCGCTCCCGATCGAAAACCTCTTGGGAGATCGAGGTCGATCGGATCGTCCCGGACCCCGACCAGCCCCGGAAGGAGTTCGAGCCCGAGGCCCTGGACCGCCTGGCCGAATCCCTGCGGACTCGCGGCCAGCTCCAGCCCATCCAGGTCCGGTGGGACGCGGGCCTGGAACGGTTCGTCATCCTCATGGGCGAGAGGCGTTGGAGGGCGGCCCAGGTCGCCGGGGTCAAGGCGCTGTCATGCGTCGTGCGGGACGGGGCGATCGCGGACGGCGAGAAGCTGTCCATCCAGCTCGTCGAGAACTGCCTGCGCGAAGACCTCTCTCCCGTCGACCAGGCGAAGGCGTTCCGGGCCCTGATGGATCTGGAGGGATGGGCGGCCGAACGCCTCGCGGGCCAACTCGCCATCTCCAAGGCGTCCGTCATCAAGGCGCTGTCGCTGCTCAACCTGCCGGAGTCGATCCAGGAGAAGGTGGACAGCGGCGACATCCCGCAGTCGACCGCTTACGAGATTTCGAAGCTGGACGACCCGGCCGCCCAGATCCGCCTCGCGACGGCGGCGGCGGAGCAGGGGCTCACGCGTGACGATGTCGTGAAACAGGTCCGACGATCGCCGTCCAAGAAGAAGGCCCCGGCGGCGAAGAAACTCCCTGCCGCGAGGGTGTGGCGAGTCGAGGGATGCCGCGTCGAGGTGTCCCGCAAGTCGGGCGTCGACCACGCAACGGCCAGGGCCGCCCTGGCCGAGGCCATGGCCCGCCTGGACGCCGAACTCGCGGAGGGTCAGGCTGAGGCGGCCTGACCGCCCCTCCCCCAGCCCCGAGCATTGCGGACGCCCGGCGCGGGGCCTACCCTTGGAGGGGTGCGGACCTCGTGACCGGGCGTCCCCGTTCCGTCAAACGTTGATGCTGTGCCGCCGCTTGGCTTGCAGCCGGCAAGCCCCCATGAACCACATTCAGGATAGAATCCGGGTGAGTACGATCTCGGCGGCTCCCGCTCCGTAAAGAAAAGCTCTCTCTAGTCCCTCACTCTCATACGGGACGCGCCGCTCGGAGATCACCCGAGCGGGGTTGTCGTCGTCATACTCCACATGCCAGGCGATCATGCTCAGTTCGTCCTTGCGGATGAAGGCGGGCATCGGCCATCTCTCCCTCTGCCACTTCGGCGAATCACCGACGATGGGCCAACTGCCTTCGAACAGCCCCAAGTCACCGACTCGAATGACCTTGATCGCCATATCGGGCGTGAGACCCTCCAGCTCTTCCATCGACGGGATGGTCTGCCGCTTCGGCCCGAAGAAATAAGCCAGGACGATCTTCCCTTCGCCGGGTATGTGCCTGGCCACGAGGCCCGTCGCATAGCCTCCACCACGGAGTGGGACTGCAAACCACGTCCCCTCCTTGTACGGCAGCTTCGCCATGTCGTCGCCCTCCACTTCCATTGCCCTGAAATCTTCCGGCCGCTTCGCGATGCTCTACCGCGATGGAGTTCCTAGGGTCGATCCCCCGGATGCGGTTGAGCGGCGGCATGAAGGTATCATGGAGCAGCGACAGCGCCGCCTCCATTGTCCAGGAACCTTCTGGCCGCTTCGCGATAGGCATTCGCATTGGGATTCCGGGGGTTGATCCCCCGGATGCGGTTGAGCGGCGGCTTGAAGGTGTCATGGAGCCACTGCTCCAAGCCGCGCTGCTCAAAATAGTCATTCGTCCGATGAAAAGCCTCGAATAGTAAATCTCTGAAGCGACGAGCATGTTCGGTTTCGCGTCGTTCAAGGTCGTTGGTCCGACCTGACCGCACGATCTGACCGGTCTCGGGATCGCGAAGGACGTAGGTCCCGCCTTGTCGGAGGCGCACCGCGCAGCACACTTGGCCGGCAGCTACCCCCGAATTTAAGGAGAGGGTGCCGGCGCCGACCGTCACGAGGCCGTTGACTACTTGGAGGCTGGGGCTACCGCTGACGCTCAGCGCCGGGGCTCCCCGCAGGCCACCCAACCCGAGCCGGCCGCTCATCAAGCCTCTACCGAATCCCATCGCCTGGCCGCCGCCCCATCCCGACGCCGCGGCTACGACGATAGATCCGGCCCCTCGGCTTATAGCATGGACGGCGGGCGTTTCCTCGACGAAGAAGCCGTCGCTCCAGTCCGACGTCCCCAGGTATCCGAACTCGGGGGCACCTAGTCGCCCAGCCGTATTGTTCCATACCAGGGACAGGAGATCGGCGGTCCCCCTCAACGAGTCCGTGCCGCTGTTCAGCAGGTTCGCACCCGATTGCAGGGTGCCCATGCCGGCCCCTTTGGCCGTCTCGGAAGCCACGTATAGGTCGTCGCAAATTCGGCCCGCCCAGCCCCGCAGTCCCGTGGGATCGACGTAATTGATCGGGTTGTTTCCGACGAACCTATACAGATTCAGGTCCCCTCCGGCGAGGCCGATGGGGTCGCGCTGCATCCAGGTCCCGGAGGCGGGGTCGTAGTCGCGGAAGCCGAAGACGTAGAGCCCGGTCGTCGAGTCGTAGCGGCCGCCCTGGAAGAGCTGGCGCCAGAGGAGCCCGCTGGAGGTCTTGGCGGCGCCGGCGGCGTCGAGGATGGAGACGGCCCCGTAGGGCGCGTAGGCGTAACGCTCGGCGACGTTCGAGGCGGGCGACACCAGGGCGACGACGTCGCCGTTGGCGTCCTGCTGGGCGAAGTATCGCCAGTCGGACCTCGGGGAGCCCGCGACGTCCTCGTAGACGTCGCGGAGGACGACGTCGCCGGTGACGCCGATCACGTGCCGGTAGCCGAACGAGCCGACGCGCTCCTCGATGGGGGTCGAGCCGCTGAAGTAGACGTCGGTCGCGACGCCGCCGGAGTTCTCCGCGACCCGGCGGCGGAGGGCGTCGTAGGCGTAGGAGGCCAGGGTGGTCGCGCCGGACTTGACCTGCTTGAGGCGGTTCCAGGCGTCGTAGACGTAGGTCCGGCCGTCCTTCGCGGTCGTATTCCCGGCCGCGTCGTAGGTCGGGGCCGCTGCGGACGAGCCGCCGACGGTGGCCGTCTCGTTCGACTTGTTGAAGGTCTTGGAGACGGTCGAGCCGTTCGTCGTCGTCGAGGCCTGGTTGCCCCGGGCGTCGAGCGTCCAGGACTGCTGGAAGGTCGGCGAGGCGATCGCGTCGTTGGCCGCCGACAGGGCCCCCCGCTTCATCGAGACGAGGCGGTCGAGCTGGTCGTACTGGTAGAGCTCGCTCAGAGCCGAGTTGACGAGGTCCTTGCGGTAGGTCGCGTTCCCGGCCCGGTCGTAGCCGTACTGCAGTCGGACGGTCGACGCGCCGCCGGTCCGCACCCAGTTCTGGTCCACGACCCGGCCGAAGCGGTCGAGGCCGGAGTACATGTCTCCCGCGTCCGATCCGGCCGCGACGTCGGCGGCCTGGCGGATGTACGTCAGCTTGGCCGCGTCGCCGGGCTGCGACCGCTCGACCACCGTGCCGAGGCCGAGGTACTGGTAGGACTCGAGGACGGCCGAGCCGGGGGGCGTCCCCTCGGTGATCCTCGTGACGCGGCTGATGGCGGCGTCGAGGCCGCCCTTGGCGACGTCGTCGTAGACGTAGCCGATCGTGCGCGAGGCCGACGACCCGGAGGCCGGGTACTTGACGGATTCGAGCCGGCTGTAGTTCTTGCCGGCCGCGGGGTCGGGCGTCGAATAGGAGTAGGCGACCTTCAGGGTCGAGGCGTCGGCGACGGCGTTCGAGTGCGACTGGTATTCGGCGGCGAGCTGGCCGTAGCCGTTGAACGTCCTCTTCACCTGGTTGACGACGTTGCCGCCCGAGGCGGAGTCGTAGCTGGTGAACAGGTAGGCCCGGCCCGCGGAGTCGTAGGCCGTCGCGAGCCGACGGACCGTCCCGTCGACGCCGGAGCCCAGCGTGGCGACGGAGTCGGACAGCAGCCGGCCCAGGGGGTCGTAGGCGTACTGGTGGACGTTGCCGTCGGGGTCCTGGGCCTTGACGACCCCGCCGAGGGCGTCGTAGGAGTAGGCCGTCGTCGCGCCGTCGGGCTGGACTTCGGAGGCGAGCAGCGCGTTGGAGGCGATCTTGCTGCCGGTCGGCGAGGCCGTCACGCCGTAGGTGTACGTGGTGACCTGGTCGTCGGCGGCGTTCGGCATCGCCGCGGTGACGGTGGTGACGCGGTCGAGCCCGTTGTACGCGTATCGGGTCGTGGAGTTCGCCGAGGCCGACGGGGCGCCGACGGCGGCGGGGAGGGCGGGGGCGTTGGCGACGGACTGGACGAGGCGGCCGAGGGCGTCGTAGGAGTAGCGGGCGTTGACGCCGCGGGCGTCCGTGGACTGGGCGAGCCGCCCGGCGTCGTCGTAGGCGTAGCCGTCGACCAGGACGACGTCGGATCGGGACGGAGCCGAGGCCGGCCGGTCGAACCCCCGCCCGCCGTTGGTGCCGACGTCGACGGCCTGGACCGGCCGATGGGCGGCGTCGTAATAGAAGGCCTCGTAGGAGGCGCGGGCCCCGGACGAATCGAGCGAGACGGCGTCGATGAAGGCGGTCTGATCGCCCGCGGTCGCCCCGGCGAAGACGAGGCTGTAGACGCCCGACGACTGCAACGTGAACGAGGCCGCGAAGTCCTGGAACGCGGAGCCCGACGGCTTGAAGGTGGCGACGACGATTGTCCCGATCTTCAGCTGGACGACCTGCTGCTGATCGGCGAGGTTCTGACGCTGCGCCGCCTTGAAGGAGACGGTGTAGGTCCCGGCGGCCAGGTAGACGGACTGGGATGCGGCGCCGGAGCCTAGAAGGTAGAGGACCTGGGTCCCCTGGACGCCGGCCGGGACGGCGGCGCCCGTGAAGAAGGCCGAGTCGGTGGCGGCGACGCCGGCGTTGGGCGTGAACCCCCAGTTGGGGCTGGGATAGGCCGGCGACGGCCCCCCGCTGATCCCCCCGGGCGGGAGATCGGCGTCTTCGAAGCCCGTGTCGCCCAGGGCGACGGCGTTCCCGAGCGAGATCTTCACGTCGTCGATGAACGAGGTGTTGGTGCTCGCCGCGGGGCCCTTGAAGGCGATGACGTGGCGGCCGGAGGTCAGCGTGAACGACGCCGTGAACGCCTGGTAGGTCGTGGTCGTCGGGGTGAAGGACGCGACGACGACGCCGTCGACCAGGAGGTTGAAGGGGTTGGCGGAGCCCCAGTTGCCGCGCTTGGCGGCCTTGAAGGAGATGGAGTAGGTCCCGGCCGCCCAGTCGGTGCGGGCCTGTTCGATGGAGCCGTCGCCCATGAGGTAGGCGACCTGGCCGCCTTCAGGGGCGTTGCTGTTGCCGTAGGTGAAGCCCGACCCGTTGACGGTGACGCCGGCCCCGCCCTGGGACGGGGTGCCCTGGCCGTACGCCCACGGCGTGCCGGAGGGGCCCGCGACGATGCCGCCGGCGGCCGCGGCGTCCGCCGTTTCGAATCCGGAGTCGGCGATGCCCGACGCGCCGGGGGCGTCGAGGCGGCCGGTGGAGAGCGAGTCGTGGGACCGCTCCAGGGCCGTCGTCTTGACGACGTCGCCGTACGCGTCGTAGGTCGTCCTCGACTCGGACAAGACCTTGTCGCCGACGAGCGTGCCGGCGTTCGTCCACGAGCCGCCGTCGCCGTCGCCGTCCGACCAGGCCGTCGCGAGCAGGCGGCCCGCGCCGTCGTAGGAATACTTCGCGACCGTCCCGCCCGGCGCGTAGACGGCCAGCACGTCCCCGCGGCGGTCGTAGAAGGTCGAAGTCTGGAGATAGTTCGATGAGCTCCACGTCCCCGCGACGGGGTCGACCGCGAAGACCTTCTGCTTGTAGAGCCGACCCTGCGCGTCGTAGGCGTAGGTCGCGTAGGACCTGAGGAGCGACGAGCTCGGCTTGGCCTCGGCGAGCGTCACGCCGTCGGAGTCGTAGGCCGCGACGGCGACGACGCGCCCGAGGTTGTCCCGGTCGTAATAGATCGTCTGGCGCTGGACGTCCGTCCCTTCGACGCCCGAGACCCAGTCCGGCTTGACGCCGAACTTGGAGGCGATCAGGCGATCCCGCCAGTCGTAGAGGTGGTCGACGACGCGGGCGGTGGCGGGCGACGCGTCGGTGTCCGGATACAGGACCTTCCGCGTCAGGTTCCCGTCGCCGACGCCGCCCTTGTCGTACTGGTAGCGGGCGACGACGGCCATGTTCGTGGTGGCGGGCGTGCCGTCGTAGGGATCGTCGGTGCCAGTCGACTCCGAGGCCGGGCGGCCCAGGGCGTCGTAGGCGGTGGACGAGATCTCGTAGGCCCCCGCGGCCACGGTCCGGGCGGTGCGGGAGAGCCGGCCTCGATGGTCGTAGCCGTACTTCGTCGCGTAGTAGTCGGCCGCGTCGGCCCCGAGACGGACCGTGGAGGCCGAATAAGTCAGGCTTGCCAGATTGAAGTAGTCGTCGACCTCGACGACCCGGCCTCCGAGATCGTACAGGCTCCTGGAGAGCGACCGCACGTCCGCCATGGCGAACGTCTCGAGTCCGCTCGGCTTCAGGGAGCCCGCGGCCCCCGTGGTCGCCGGGGCCGTCGCGATCGTCAGGACTTCGTCGTAGCCGCGGGCGTAGTCCCGCCGCACGATCTCGATCGGCCCGGTCGTCGTCCCGGCCGTCGCGTTCCAGCCGCGATACGTCCTCACCTCGCGCTGGGCGTCCCTGTACACCCAGTGGGTGACCCGGTTCGCCGGGTCCGTCATCTTGACGGCCCGGCCCAGGGCGTCGACCTCGTACCTGGTGACGAGGTTGAGGCCGCCGCCGGAAGGCGTCGCGGAGCCGTCGTAGGGGGCCGCGAATTCGATCGGCAGGCCGGCCGTCCGGGCGTCGACCACCTCCGCGACGACGCCCCCGGTGGCGTCGTTGTAGGCCGTCCCGTGCAGGAAGCCGCCGCCGTCCTTAAACCACGTCTCGCGCCCGTATTCGTCATAATAGGCCGCCTCGACGTCACCGCCGGCCGGTCCGTTCTGGGCCGCCCCGATCTCGGGGTGTGTCGTCGTGAGCCGCCTGACCCGATTGGTGCCGTCGAACCAGGAATAGTCGTAGAGAGTCGTCTGGAGGACGGACCCCGTGGAGTTCGGATAGACCGTCGAGGAGGCCACGGGATGAACCGTCGACCCAGCCGCGGTGCGGATGAAATACTGATAGCCGTTGATCTGGATCGGGGTGCCGCTGTACCCCTCCTGTCCCCATTCGGACTTGAGGTAGCCGGCCACGTCGCCGCGAGTCGAGGCCCCTGCGGTCGTCGAGGAGGCATAGACGGCCGTGTAGATCGCCCCTGACGACGGGTTCAGATATTGATAGGCGCCCGTCGGCGAGCGGCCCACCAGGTCGGGATTCGACTCGGCCGACGCGAGCAGGGCCGTAGTCGTGATCGCGACGGAGGAAGGATGGGCCGTCTGGATCAGACGGCCTGCGGGATCGTAGCGGTACGAAGTGCCCCAAACCTTGCCGACGAGCGAAGGATCGACCGAGTCGGCCTGCACCACGAAGGCCTTGAACAGGAGTTCTCCGCCGGCGTTGAAGTAGTAGACGTTCTGATTGCCATCGGGTAGGGTCTCGACCGTCTTCGACTTCCAGATGTTCGGGTCGGCACCCGTGAACGCGCTGGCGTAATAAGCGTAGATATATTCGCCGGCGCCGGTCGAGCCGGCGCACGAGCATCCCGCCCCCTGGACGACTGACTTGGTCACGCGGTGGTCGGCGTCGTACTCGTAGTAATTGTCCGCGTAGGGCGCAATCGCCGAATCGGCGACGGAGGAGGGGTCGCCGACGGCGGCGTAGAGGCGGGCGTACGCTTCGTTGTGGAAGACGTACTTCATGCCGTCGGCGTAGCCGGCGAGGCCGTTGGAGGTGTAGTAGCGGAAATAGCTGGAATCGAGCGCCTGGCCCGCAGCGTCCTGGATCGTCTCAAGCCGGAGATTCCCGGGATTGCCGCCGAGTTGAGAACCGTCGTAGTAATCGAATTTGGCCTGCCGGACGACGGTCTCGGCATTCGTCGCGACGATTTTGCGGCTCATCACGACGCGGTCGACCAGGCCCGCGTTGACCCCCGACGTCAAATAGGTGTACGTGTAAGCCTCGACGACGAGTCCGTTCGTCCGCTCTTGCTCGAGCAGACGTCCGTTGCCGTCATAGGAGGTCGTCACGAGATGGCTCGATCCGCTGGTCACGGCGGGGCGGTAAGGGTCCGCATAGGACTTGAATTTGCCCCTTTGGGCCGCCGGCACTGAGCCGTCAAAGCCGTAGAAGCGGGTGACGCCTCCGTCGACGTCTGTGAGCACGAACTCGCCGGTGCCGCCGTCGTAGGCGAGCTTCTCCCGGCTGTAGAAGTCCGCCGAGTAGCCGCCGGCGCCGTCGTAGGAGAACCATTGCACATCGTCGGCGGATTTGACGATGCGCAGGCCGCCTGCGGTCTGTTGGAGGGTCGGCTGGAAGAGATTCAGAAAGCCCTTGCCGAATGAGCCGCCCTCGGCGTAGGCCGAGACGCTGGTCCAGTCGGTCGCCAGTCCCCACTCCATCCCGTAGCCGGCGGAGTATAGGACAAGCGGGTCGACGCTGGTCGAGCCGTTCGAAGCAACGACGTTGCCGGCCGTCCTTGTCGATGGCGACGAACCTCCACCCGGACTTTTAGACGAAATTCCCTGGGGCATAGGAGGGCCGCAGGGATCTTCACCAACCTTCGGCGGCGTCGGGGTAGGATTCTTGGGGCTGGGGGCGGGGGCGGGGTCCGGATCGCTCCCCGGATGGATGATGATCGACTTGGTGAGCGACTCTGGAGAGGCCTCGTACGGTGGGTATACGATCAGTCCAGCCGTGACCACGACCGGGCCGCTCAACGCGACGCCGGGCCTGGTCACGATATAAATGTCGATTTGACCCGTCGTGAAGGCCGCCAGCTCCGTAAAGCTGGGATTCGGCTTCGGCGTCGACGACAAGGAGCCCACGTAGGCGTCGTAGACGACGCTGCTGGTGCCCGTATAAGCCAGGCTTATCCCGACGGGTATGGGGTCGCGCGGGTCGAGGTCGAGGGTGAATTTGCCGACCGATCCGCCGTTCGTGTAATCGCCGATCATGTAGATGTCGGACGGGGTCGCCTTCACGATCGGCGTGTAGGTCGTCAGGAGGCTGCGCGCCTCGAGGACCTCGGCGGCGAGGCGCAGGGCGGGGGATGTACGTCGCGCGGTCCGTCGTCGCCGGGTCTTCATCGGGTGGGCCCCACTCCCGTCGCCCTCCGCGTCTCGGCGTCGCGCGCGCAGCGTCGCACGACGGCCCGGCGGGGCGACGTCCTCGTCAGGTGTCCATCGGCGTCGTCGACGGCCCGCGGGGGCGGGCGCGTCGGCGGAATCCGGCGTCCGGAACTCCGGACGCCTCGCGGCCGTGCATTCGCGGCCGCTCCGGTCGATGCCGCTATGCCTGTAACCAGCCAACGCATCGACGACGATCAAATTAGTCGACGTCGCCTGTAGATCGCAAGGGGGTCGAACACTAAAAATTATTCATCTTAGTTCGCTCGCGGGGCGGCTTTTCGATTAACTTAAATCGCCCCCCGAAGCCCGGATTTCACGCTGGAGATGAGGGACGGACTCGGCGACGAGAGCATAAATCCGAACATGCGAACATAAGTTCGATTATCGGACGTTGATGGTTGGTGGTGTCCTACGATGATTGCGCGGCCGGACGGTTGAACCATTCCGGCCATGT
>ERZ778021.1385-NODE-1385-length-29015-cov-8.968059_pt1 | contig 29015 bp, 20 predicted proteins | sample MGYA00375751_ERZ778021 | MGnify/ENA primary metagenome ERZ778021 (study PRJEB29350, sample SAMN05389814) | bioreactor metagenome | isolation source: Thiocyanate stock bioreactor | place: South Africa: University of Cape Town | collected 2013-08-29 ... | reverse complement strand
GATCAAAAAGTATATACTTTTTAAAGAAAATGTACCTGCAATTTTTCGCATAAGACTCCTTTATTTCTCTTATGGGAATAATCACACCCTATTTTACTGCGAAAGCTGTTGTAAAACCGAACGTTTATGGATTACGATGGTCTTTCGGTCGATAGAAATAATACCTTCCTGCTCCATTTCGGCTAAAGCCCGTGCCAAAGAAGGTCGAGTTACACCAAAGAAGTCGGCTATATCCTGTTGCGTTTCGGTTAGTTGAATTACACTGCATTTATCGTCTGTAAGCTTTCCTAACAGGTACTCGGCCACCTTATTCTTTATATTTTTCAGCGAAAGGAACATTATCTTATCACTTAGAAAACGGCTTCTTCCAGAGATAAGCATCAAGAAGTTTTGCAGTACTTGCGCATCTTTCTGCATCCAGGTTGTAAAATCATTCCGTGAGATAAATAATACCTCAGAGTCCTCAACCGCTATGATATTTACCGGTAAATCGTTTTTAGGTGCAAACAAAAATGCAGGAGCCAAAAGCTGAGGAGGGGCCAGCTCCTCGATAACAACCAGTTTCCCGGCATCATTTACCATCTGACCTTGTAAAAGCCCTTTAATTACGATCATCAAATGATTACATGCATTTCCTTGCATAGCCACCAGGTCCTTCGCTTTATAAGATTCGACCCGATAAGGAATGGATTCGAGCTCGGAAGCGATAATTTGTGAAGAAACACCTCTAAACAAGGGTGATTTACATATTATATCAAACATGTTTATAACTTATGATTAAACAAATTTCGGGAACTGTATATATTAATGAAACTTCGATTACTGATTATTGAATCGTTCTGGGCATAAATATAAAACTTTTTTTCTGATTGTAACATATGGTACTTTTCGGGTGAAGTGTGCACCTTACCTTTGCCGTACAAAATGAAACAATAGATGAAACGGACAATTATTAAAATAGACGAAGAATTATGTAACGGTTGCGGCGAATGTGTAACGGGTTGCCATGAAGGAGCTCTGCAGATTATCGACGGAAAAGCAAAATTGGTAAACGAAGTATTCTGCGACGGACTGGGTGCTTGTATCGGAGACTGCCCAACCGGAGCCTTAACTTTAGAAGAAAGAGAGGCTGAAGCTTTCGATGAAGCAGCAGTTGAAGCTCATGTTTCCGGGAAAAAGAAAGCCCCGGAAGTACACTTCGCCCCTATTCATCAGGGTTGTCCGGGAAGCATGGCCCGTAGTTTTGAGAAACCGGCAGGAACATCAATGGTATCCGGCTCTTCCGAGTTACAACAATGGCCGGTTCAACTTCATCTGTTATCTCCTTCGGCCCCTTACTTAAGAGGATCAGACTTGCTGCTGGCTGCCGATTGCACGGCTTTTTCTGTAGGTGATTTCCACAGCAAATATCTGAAAGGTAAGAAGCTGGCTATTGCTTGTCCGAAGCTGGATCAAGGTCGCGAAATCTACATAAACAAGTTAATTAACATGATTGACGACAACTATCTGAACACTCTCACGGTTATGATTATGGAGGTTCCCTGCTGCAGCGGATTACTCCAAATTGCCAAAGAGGCTACCGCCTCTGCCATCCGGAAAGTCCCCGTTAAGTTGATTCAGGTAAGTGTTCAAGGACAAGTTCTGCGTGAAGAATGGATTTGATCAGTCAACAACCGTAATTTATCAATAAAAATATAATACTCCCGAAAGGGGACTAAAATTTAAGCAATATGGACAAAATGTTTTGTTATCAATGTCAGGAAGCATCCAAAGGAATAGGTTGTACAATTAAAGGTGTTTGTGGTAAAGACGATGTTACTGCCAACCGTATGGACCTGTTGATGTTCGTTATGAAAGGTATTGCCGTAGTAGCCGAAAAACTGCGTGCAAACGGAACACCGGCAACCACAGCCAACCATTTTATCACAGAGGGACTTTTCTCTACGATCACCAATGCAAACTTCGACGTAAATAGTATTTCCGCAAGAGTTACCGAAGGATTGAAACTACGTAACGATTTAATTGGAAAAGCAGTTGCTGCCGGCATCGCCCTTCCTAAGCTGGAAGAGTTAAGCTGGAACGGAAACGAAAGCGAATACGAAAGCAAATCTGCCTCTGTAGGTGTACTACGTGAAAGCAATGAAGACGTAAGATCTTTAAAAGAGCTTGTTATTTACGGACTTAAGGGAATGGCTGCTTATGCAGAACATGCTTCCAAACTTGGATTTGAAGAGGAAGATATTTATGCATTTATCCAACATGCATTGGCTGCCACTACACGTACAGACATCAGTGCCGACGAGCTGACTGCTCTTGTACTTGAAACCGGAAGTTTTGGTGTGAAGACCATGGCTCTGCTTGATAAAGCCAATACTACCAGCTATGGAAATCCTGAAGTTACCAAAGTAAATATAGGTGTAGGCAAGAACCCGGGTATCCTAATCAGCGGTCACGACCTGAAGGATATGGAAGAACTATTGGCCCAAACCGAAGGTACAGGAGTGGATGTGTATACTCACAGTGAAATGCTTCCTGCCAACTATTATCCTGCTTTCAAAAAATACAAACATTTTGTAGGTAACTATGGTAACGCATGGTGGAAACAACGTGAAGAGTTCGAATCGTTCAACGGTCCTATCCTATTCACTACAAACTGTATTGTTCCTCCATTGTCTGGTGCTTCATACAAAGATAAGGTTTACACTACCAACGCTGCTGGCTATCCTGGCTTTAAGCATGTTCCGGCTCGCAAAGAAGGTGGAACAAAAGACTTCAGTGAAATTATAGAGGTGGCCAAAAAGTGTGCTGCACCTACAGAAATAGAACATGGTGAAATTATCGGAGGATTCGCCCATAACCAGGTTATGCAATTGGCCGGTCAGGTTGTAGATGCCGTAAAATCAGGTGCTATCAAGAAGTTTGTAGTAATGGCCGGTTGCGACGGTAGAATGAAAACCCGCGATTATTATTCAGACTTTGCCACTCAGTTGCCAAAAGATAATGTAATCCTTACTGCCGGTTGCGCTAAATACCGTTACAACAAACTTCCTCTGGGAGATATTAATGGAATTCCCCGTGTACTTGATGCCGGACAATGTAACGACAGCTACTCGTTAGCACTGATCGCCTTGAAACTTAAAGAGGTATTCGAGCTACAGGACATCAATGAGTTGCCTATTGTATATAACATCGCATGGTACGAACAAAAAGCAGTTATTGTTTTATTGGCTCTGTTAAGCCTTGGTGTTAAAAATATCCATCTGGGACCAACGTTGCCTGCATTCCTTTCTCCAAACGTAGCCAATGTATTGGTAGAAAACTTCGGTATCAGCAGTATCCGTACTCCTGAAGAAGATATTAAAGAATGGATTTTGTAATATTTCACAATTTTTTTATTAGATTTGCGTAGTACAAATCAGTAATAAAAGGAAAATTTAAAGCCTCTGGATTGTACATCCGGAGGCTTTTTTGATATAATTCACTTAGTATTCATTTAAAACAATGCACAAATGAAATTAATTCAGGAATTCAAAGCCTTTGCCATGCGCGGTAATGTGGTTGACATGGCAGTCGGTATCATTATTGGTGCTGCATTTGGTAAGATTGTTACATCTGTTGTTTCGGACATCCTCATGCCTGTAATCGGATTCTTCTTTGGCGGAGCCAGCTTCGTTGACCTCAAGATTACATTGAAAGATGCCGTGCTTGATTCTGCCGGCCAGGTTGTTACGCCGGCTTCTACACTTAATTACGGTAACTTCATTCAGGTTACGGTCGACTTTCTGATTATAGCATTTGCTATATTTATGATGATCCAAGCGATGAATAAATTAAAAAGAAAAGAAGAGGCTGCTCCTGCTGCCCCTGCCGCTCCTCCTGCAGACATTGTTTTGCTGACTGAAATCCGCGATTTGCTGAAAGATAAGAAATAAGGTTACATACAAAAAAGGAAGGGTATTGTTTTGAACATAAGCAATACCCTTTTATTTTCAAACGCATGATGCCGAATTTACCATTTAAAGCTATAAATTAGAAGGCAACGATATAAAGTTAAACCTGAAACTGTATTGTAAAAAGACTTCCCTTACCCAGCTCACTATCTACTTTTATGGTACCACCGTGAGCTTCGACAAAGTCCTTACTTATTGCTAGTCCCAGACCACTTCCTTGTACCTTGGTTCCGGGTACCCGGAAATATCTGTCAAAGATACTTTGATGATATCTTGGATCAATTCCTTTTCCAAAATCCTGCACAAACAATTCAACAACTTTGTCTTTCTGACGGGCACCGATTATAATCCGGCCATTTTCCTTTGTATAATGAATCGCATTAGAAAGCAGATTCGTAATCACCCAGGCAATCTTTTCACTATCTACAAATAACTTCGAAATCTTTTCGGGATATTCGACCTCAATATGACAATTAAATCTCTCGGCTTGAACTCTGTTTGCTTTTACTGCATAATCAATCAGCTCGATAGGTTTAGTTATTTTAGGATTTAGTTGCAATTTACCTGTTTCCACTTGTGTCATCTTAAGTAGTTCTCCAGTAATTTCCAACAGGCGATCTGTACTTTCCTTTATACTTTTGGATAGCATTTGCTGTTCGTCGTTCATTGATCCAATCCTTGAGTCTTCCAGTAGCTTAAGGCTCATCATAATGGAAGAGATGGGTGTTTTTAGCTCATGACTGATAGTTGAGATAAAAGTAGTCTTAGCTGAATCAAGTTCTTTAAACTCAGTTATATTTTGCAAAGAAATTACATCGCCAATATAATGTTGTTCTTTTTCGCCGGTGGGCACCATATAAATTGGTATATACTTAACCTGAAAGAAGCTTTCCTTGTTATCTGCATAGATTTTTAGTGGGTCCTTATTGCCATCTACCTGTCCTAGTTCACGAATCAACCGGCGAAGCAAATCGTTTTTCAATGCCAGGTCGTAAGCAGACTCACCGATAATCTGTTCCCTCTTCAGATTTAAAACAGTAAGTGCCCCGTCGTTGACAAATAAAACCCTTCGCTCTTTATCCAGGCCAAGTATCGGCTCTTTTATACTATTTACAATAGCTTCGCTGTATTTCTTCTCCTGTATAATATCAGTTAAAGCACTTTTCTGATATTCAGCCAATCGCTCGGCCATTCTGTTGAATGAATCGGAAACCTCTGCAAATTCTTCGTACTTTCCTAAGTCAAGTCTTTTGTTATAATTATGATCTGCTATTTCCATGATCCCATTAACTAAAGTCTTTATGGGCTTATTAATTGAACCTGGTAGCACCGCCAACATTACAACACCGATACATATACAGGCTGCGCCAAAAATAGAAATCCAGACCAATGCCCGGTGCAATGCCGGGACTGCTGCCGGACTATCAGGTTCTGTAGCAGTAAGCACCTGCAGATTTACGATTGAAAGCACTACCAGCATTACAATCATTGCCACAAGAAGACCTATACCTAAAAATAGCTTATTTTTAATATTCATGTCAAAACAATTAGATCAATGTTAAATTTATAAAGCCTATTAACGAACCATCTGTATATAAACAGTGAATATAGCAAAGAAATAAAACCCAATTCCGGTTTTCCAATGCAAACCGTGGTAATCTGATTTTCTTCACAAGCTTTTATTATTCCTTTACTTACATGAGACGACTTGATTTGAATCACCTCTCCTCCTAATTCGGTTGCCAACTTAAAATGGTTGGATAGATACCGTTGATTCGCTAATGGAATCTTATCCGGATGCTCTTTCGGTGTCTGTACATACAATACCACAAAAGAGGCATTAAAACGAGTGGCTAATCTGGCAACCTTATGTATAACCTTACGCGGAGTTTTCTCATGACTACTTATGCAGGCCAGAAATTTCTCGTGCCTGATTCCGCTGTTTACCGGAATGGTACTGATAACTTTCTTTTCCACCCGAAGCGCCACCTCTTTAAGAGCAAGTTCCCTTAGTTGTAGAATCGTTTCCGGTTTGAAGAAATTAGACAGTGCATGATGTATCTTATCCTGTTTATATATCTTTCCACTCTTAAGCCGGGTAAGAAGTTCATCTGCAGTAAGATCAATATTTACTACCTCATCGGCATCAGCCAAAAGACTGTCTGGCACACGTTCTTTTATTTCAAATCCGGCAATATCACTTACAATCTCGCTGATACCTTCCAGATGCTGTATATTAACTGCAGTTATTACACTAATACCTGCATCCAATATATCGAGAACGTCCTGCCAACGTTTGGAATGGATGCTACCTTCAACATTGGTATGTGCCAATTCATCGACTATGACAACTTCGGGATGAATGGTTAAAATAGATTGTAAATCCATCTCTTCCAACTCTTTGCCCTTATAGAAAAGCTTTTTCCTAGGAATTTCGGTAAGTCCCTCTATCAAGGCCGCCGTCTCCGGACGTTCATGCGTTTCTATAAAACCAATCTGCACATCAATTCCATTACGAATCAATTCATGAGCATCTTGAAGCATTCTGTATGATTTGCCTACACCCGCGATCATCCCGATATAAATCTTAAGATTTCCCCGGCGGGATCTTTTCAGAAGATTTACAAACCGTTCAATATTTTGCTCTCTATCCATTCGCCATAATATTTTGAATATGCTTCCAAACACGAATGTAAAGATGTTATTCCGTTATTTTAATCAAATTCACATTTAATTTAAGTACATTCACTACGGATGGTCCTCCTATTGGTTTTTCGGCAAGTTCATCTACCAATGCACGTAGAGGGGTAACCGACAAATGTCTTGCATCAGCAACTCTCTCTATCTGTACATAAGCCGCTTTTACAGGAATATGTGGATCCAGACCGCTTCCACTGGCAGTAACAAGTTCGGCCGGGACTTCTTCTCTTTTAAGATATGGATGTGCCATCAAAAATTTATCAATACGTTTTTTCACAATTGCAAGGTATTCTGAATTATCGGGACCATAATTACTACCACCGGATCCGTCTGCCTTGTAATCTACCGCCGAAGGTCTGCCCCAGAACAAATCGTTCCGGGTAAATTCCTGCCCAACCAAAACAGCTCCGACTTCACGATTTTTCACCGATAACATTTCAACAGATCCATTGGCAGGACCTTCTAATTTGGCAAACATCCATAAAACGCCTATATATCCAACACTTAACAACAAGCAAAAAGCCAATGTTAGTTTAAATGCTTTAATTAAATCAGTCTTCATACTCTATTAATATTAAAAAAACATACCAACCATTAAATCAATCAATTTGATTCCTGCAAATGGGGCCAGCATTCCACCTCCCCCGTAGATAAGCAGATTCCTGCGTAATAATGCAGAAGCCCCTATGGGTTTATAGGCAACCCCTTTCAATGCAAGCGGAATAAGTATCGGAATAATAATTGCATTAAAAATAACCGCACTCAGAATTGCACTTTCCGGTGAATGTAACTTCATAATATTTAAACTTTCCAATGCCGGAATTGATGCCATAAACAAAGCAGGAACAATGGCAAAATATTTTGCCACATCGTTTGCAATACTAAATGTTGTAAGTGTACCGCGGGTCATTAACAACTGTTTTCCAATTTCAACAATTTCGATCAGTTTCGTTGGATCGTTATCCAGGTCAACCATATTGCCAGCTTCTTTTGCTGCCTGCGTTCCACTATTCATAGCAACACCTACATTCGCCTGAGCAAGCGCAGGAGCATCATTGGTACCATCTCCCATCATGGCAACCAACTTGCCAGCCTCCTGTTCCTTACGGATATACTCCATTTTATCTTCAGGTTTCGCTTCAGCGATATAATCATCTACACCGGCTTTATTGGCAATATATTTGGCAGTAAGGGGATTGTCTCCTGTAACCATTACTGTTTTAACTCCCATTTTCCGCAAACGTTGGAATCGCTCTTGTATTCCGGGCTTAATGATATCCTGAAGTTCTATTACACCGATGATTATGTCGTTTTCGCTGACCACAAGAGGAGTTCCTCCGTTCTCAGAAATGGAACGTACAAGTACTTCGGCTTCATCAGGGTAAGTATTGCCTGCTGCTTCACACCGTTTACGCATAACCTCAAATGCTCCTTTACGAATTCTACGACCGTCAGACAAGTCTATCCCGGAACATTTGGTTTCGGCAGTGAAAGGTACCATACGTAAAATAGATCCTGTATGTCCGCCAATACAACCCAAACTCTCGCCTAAAGAAACAATTGATTTTCCCTCTGGAGTTGTGTCAGATAGAGAGGCCATGACGCAGGTTTTTACAAATTCCTTTTCACCGTTTCCTCCAATTGCATAAAATCGGGTGGCCTTTCTGTTTCCTATCGTAATGGTACCTGTTTTATCCAACAACAATGTATCCACATCTCCGGCTGTCTCGACAGCTTTACCGGATTTGGTAATTACATTGGCTCTTAACGCCCGGTCCATCCCAGCAATCCCGATAGCCGAGAGAAGTCCGCCTATCGTTGTAGGAATCAAGCAGACAAATAAGGCAATAAATGAAGACAAGGCAATCGGGCTATGCATAAAATCCGCTATAGGCTTTAGGGTTGTGCACACAATAACAAAAACGAGTGTAAATCCAGATAAAAGAATGGTCAGCGCTATCTCATTGGGAGTTTTTTTACGTGACGCTCCTTCCACCAACGCAATCATTTTATCCAGAAAGCTCTCACCTGGTTGCGTACTAACCTTAACTGTAATTCTATCTGATAATACTTTTGTCCCTCCGGTAACAGAAGACTTGTCGCCCCCTGCTTCTCTGATAACAGGAGCACTTTCGCCTGTTATGGCGCTTTCATCAATCGAAGCAAGGCCATCCACAATTTCGCCATCAGCAGGAATCATATCCCCTGCCTCACAGATAAAGAAATCTCCCTTTTGCAATTGAGAACTACTTACTATACATTCTTTTCCATTTAAAAGCATCCTTGCCGGAGTTTCCTCACGTGTTTTACGTAAGCTGTTTGCTTGTGCTTTTCCACGGGCTTCGGCAATTGCCTCGGCAAAGTTTGCAAACAATAAAGTGGAAAACAGCACCAGAAATAACACAATGTTATATATATTTTCCATAAATGTAGCGGAGTCGTCTACTATACATTTAACGGTAAGCAGCAACATAAGAAATGTGGCTACCTCAACGATAAACATAACCGGATTCCAAAACATTGAACAAGGATTTAACTTGACAAACGCCTGCTTCAGGCTATCAACAAAAAGCCTGCGGGGAAAAAGCGAAGCTGATTTATTATCTTTCATTTATTTATTATTTTATTGTAACATATTCTGCCAACGGGCCCAATGTAAGAACCGGGAAAAACGACAAGGCTGCAATAATCAGGATAACCACAAATGTCATCAGAGCGAAGGTTGACGTGTCGGTTTTAAGTGTACCCACACTTTCAGGAATAAACTGCTTTCCAGCCAATAATCCTGCAATTGCAATCTGTCCGCCTATAGAAAGAAACCGGCTTGCAGCTAGCACAATCGCACAACTGATGTTCCAATAAATGGATGAATCTTTAAGACCTTCAAAGCCTGATCCGTTGTTGGCTGCGCTTGAGGTATATTCGTACAGTATTTCTGTAAAACCATGAAACGAAGGATTGGCAAGCCATTGCGCTGATAGTTCGGGATTTCTGACAATCATCCATGAAGTAACAGCTACACTTGTAAGAATAAGGAACGGATGAAGAAGTGCGAGCATAATTGCTATTTTCATCTCTTTCGCTTCTATTTTCTTACCCAGGAATTCGGGAGTGCGTCCCACCATTAAACCACTAATAAACACCGCAATAATAATAAATACATAATAGTTCATAAAACCTACACCAACGCCTCCGAACCAGCTGTTCACTTGCATATTAAGCAATGTTACCAATCCACTAAGCGGCATCATACTATCATGCATTCCGTTGACAGATCCATTAGAAGTAGCTGTCGTTATCGCACTCCATTGTGCGGTTGCAGAAGCTCCGAAGCGCGACTCTTTACCCTCCATCGCTCCTCCCGACTGATCAATTCCCATGAAGCTGATGTTAGGATTACCCAAACGTTCGGTTGATACAGTTACAGCGATACCAATAATCAGAGCAACCAACATTACAGTAAAAACACTAAAAGCAAACTTCTTTTTCTTTAAATAAAACCCCAAAGCAAATACAAACGACATGGGAAGTAGCAACATAGACATACAGCTTACTGTATTGCTAAGAAATGTAGGATTCTCAAGAGGGTGTGCTGCATTTGCACCGTAAAAGCCACCTCCATTTGTTCCGAGTTGTTTTATCGCAACTATGGCTGCAACAGGCCCTTGAGATATATACTGCTTATTTCCTTCCAAGGTAGTTACCTCCTTTTTCCCTTCAAATGTCATCGGTACTCCATCCAGAATCAGGAAACAAGCCATAATCAATGCAAGCGGCAATAATACCCTGGTAATACTTGAAACTAAATAAACCCAGAAATTTCCGATTGTTTTACCACATTTGGTCAGCATTGCTTTCATTATTCCTGCCATTGCAGCCATACCGGTTGCTGCAGCCAGGAATTGAAACAACATAATTACGAAAAGCTGAGAGAAGTACGTAACTCCCGATTCTCCACTATAATGTTGTAAGTTTGCATTGACAAGAAAGCTAACACAGGTATTCAATGCCAGATGCAACGACTGACCGGAATTACCATCGGGATTAAGGGGAAGTATTCCCTGAATAAGTAGCAGTAAAATTCCCCAGAAAAACCAGAATAGGTTACAGATAAGCAATGAACGCAAAAAATGCTTCCATGTCATCTCTTCCTTTGGGTCAATGCCAGCCAATTTGTAAATGAAACGTTCGATCGGACTCATAAAGCTCATCCAATTTTTCTCTCCCTTGTAAACATTGGCCAAATGTCTTCCTAAGGGATAGCTTGCAATAATAACGGCAAAAAGCGGGATTAATCCGGTCATCAATTCTCTATTCATGAGTATTTATATTTATTAGTCCTAAAACTTTTCCGGATTAATTAACACATACATTAAATACACTGCAATTCCCATACATAAAATCAATAATACACTATACATACATCTTTCCGTCTTTAATTATATACACTCTGTTTTTTTATTTCACAGACATATAATCCAAATACGTGCCAAAAAATCAAATATGCATTTAAAACACTGATAAACAAATTAATATATATAATACAGCTATATTATATAAAAAGCAACCCTTCCAAAATGGAAGGGTTGCTTTTTATAATGACGTACCAGAACTTAAAATTACAATCCGTATTCTTCTATTTTCCTATATAGCGTAGTCAGCCCAATACCTAACAAACGAGACGTTTCTGTTTTATTTCCGTGCGTATATTGAAGGACCTTCCTTATATGCGTTTTCTCGACCCCGCTCAAATCGAAACCACAATAAGCCTCCATATCTTCCGGATGTAACATTCCGGGAGGAAGCACTTCTTCGGTAAGAAGCTCTCCATCTGTGAGAATCAAGCTTCTTTCAATAACATTTCTCAGCTCACGCACGTTCCCCTTCCAGGGTTGCTTCTTGAGTACCTTAATAAATCCGGGGGCGATAGACGGAATCTCTTTTCCCATTTTGGCAGATAAAATAGTAACAAAAGAGTGTACATACAATTCAATATCTTCTGTTCGTTCTCTTAAAGATGGTAAATGAATTTGAAATACAGAAAGTCTGTAAAATAGGTCTTCTCTAAAATTACCTGCGGCAATCTCTTTTTTTAAATCCCGGTTAGTAGCTGCAATAATCCGAACATTTACCTTGGAGGGAACCGATTCTCCAATCTTAATAAATTCACCGCACTCTAAAACACGTAATAATTTTGCTTGCAAATCAATTGGCATTTCACCAATCTCGTCCAGGAAGATTGTACCACGGTCCGATGCCTCAAAAATGCCCTGTTTGTCCTTTGCTGCTCCGGTAAATGCACCTGCCTTAAATCCAAACATTTCACTTTCAAGCAGCTCCCTACTAAAAGCAGAACAGTTGATTGCCAAAAACGGCTGTCTTCCTCGTTTACTGTTTTGGTGGATGGACTGAGCAAACACCTCTTTACCTGTGCCCGTTTCACCGGTAAGTAATACAGGCACATCCGTCTGCGACACCTTTTTAGCCAACGAGATAGCATCCTGAATAGCAGGAGAATTACCTACAATACCTTCAAATGTATAATGTTTGCCATCATCTGTAAGCTGGCAGTTTTTTTCATTATATAAGCGGACTGCACTTTCCATTGCTTTCGCAATCAAAGGAATTATTTTAGGGTTATCATCTCCCTTAGTTATATAATCGAATGCACCGTTCTTTATCGCCAAAACACCATCGCTTATATTTCCATAAGCAGTGAGCAATACAACTTCGGTACAAGGATATAGCTTTTTGATATCTTTCACAAGTTCAACTCCACTTCCATCGGGCAAACGGACATCACATAAAACCACTTCCGGTTTATGCAAAGCCAATAACTTTAAACCAGCTTTACAAGATTCGGCTTCATAAACAGTATAGCCTTCTAACCCAATCATACGCGAAAGTAAGCGCAGCAACTGTTTTTCATCATCAATGATCAGTACTTTTCCCATAGAATACAAATTGGAACTGTATGCAAACGTAACCAAAAATATCCTATCTATGGCTATTCCTGGAGGATTTATAAAATTAGGAACGAATAAATTACTATTTTTGCGTAAACTAAATTGAATCTACAATGAAGAATATCGTTTATGTGGCAGCTTGTGCGCTGTTAGTCTGCACTTCGTGTGTTACAAAAAAGAAGTATATGATTGCCGAAAACGGAAGGTTGGAAGCCGTAGGACGTGGTGACGCATTAAAAGAAGAATTAGTAAACTGCAAGGATGAAGCAGATCGCCAGACGGCCCGTATTGCAGATCTGCTACGAGACACAACAGAATTAGGCAGAACCGTACGCAACTATCAGACCATGCTGAATACCAATCTTTCCGAACAGGAAAAGTTGAACAGTCTTTTGCAGCAGAAAATGAATGAACTGGGCGATCGGGAGAAGACTATCAATGAACTGCAGGATATGATAAATGCGCAAAACAACAAAGTTAAGGCACTCTTAGGCAGCGTACAAGATGCTTTACTTGGCTTTAGCAGCGACGAACTGAGTGTAACACAAAAGAATGGCAAAGTATATGTAGCCATGTCGGACAAACTTTTGTTTGAATCGGGAAGCGCCAAAGTCGATAAACGTGGTAAAGAGGCGTTGGCCAAGTTAGCCGATGTCCTGAATAAACAAAACGACATTGATGTATTTATTGAAGGGCATACCGACAACAAGCCCATCAATACAGTTCAGTTTAAAGACAACTGGGATCTAAGTGTGATCCGCGCCACCTCGGTGGTACGTATTCTGACTAAAGACTACGGTGTAAGCTCGCTTCAGATTCAGCCATCCGGTCGTGGCGAATTTATGCCGGTTGCCTCCAACGAAACTGCCGATGGTCGCTCCAAAAACCGCCGTACTGAAATTATCATGGCTCCGAAACTTGATAAGTTAATGCAGTTGCTGCAATAAAAAACATACCCCGAAAGATATCTAAAACTTTCGGGGTATATTTTTATATCTGCCTCATCCTTATTTCTTCAACAATAAGCCACCTTCTATATTCTCAATCCGATACAGAGAATCCCGGCTTAGCACCATGTTATCAAGTATCATAACCATCGAATCCAGTTCAACTTTAAGCAACCCTTTCCCAACCTTTGCATCTATCGTGTCATTATGAGTAAGACCGCACTTCATCAGTTGCTTATTAAGAAAATCCCGCGTTGGCATACTAAACAACAACATCTTGTCTTTATCAAAAAGTGAAATGGAATCTAAATCGAAATTTAAATTTACCCGGGTTGAGTCAATTTCGTAGTCTTTTGGATAATCCATATGCACGGTATTTACAATATCCACCGTACGGAAACTATCTGTTGGAAGCGTTTCATCCCATTTCAAAAATACATTATCCGGTAATTTTACTTCAGGAACTTCATTCTGAACACGATCTTTCTGCGAAAATACTTCAATATCTTTAGCAGTAATTCCCGGTATATAGGTAAAGGTGCTAAATAAAACGACTATTAAAGTTACCACATACAGGTATCGCCCCCATTTCTGCGTAAAAAACAACAAAGCTGTGAATGAGATAACCACCCCTGTCACCACAAGATATACCCTGTCTTCGGTAAAACCATATTGCGAAATACGATATACAGTACCTATCCAAAACATAACCAGGGCCGGTAATACAATCCAACTTGCACGGTTGTAAAACCATGCATAATAGCTTTTACGCACGAAAGGAATACATCCTTTCAACACAAATAAAGCGATAGAAAAGAAAATTACTATGAGAGCCACTCCCCCCTTTGGCAGCGACCAAAGAACTACTATCTTCACAAAATAGATATAGAGGATAGCTGTATACACCAACAATACAGGCGACAAAACATAATTAAACAACAGATCGGTCACTTTGTTGTTCGTAAATAAATCTCGCTTGTCCTGATGAAAATAAAGGAAAAACAAAGGAAACAGCAACAAGTAGACAAAGTGCAGCAGATAAAATTCCATCCGGTTGTTGCTGTCCTTCCAAATTTCAAAAATATACTGGATGGAAAGGTATACAGAATAAATAAGAATCCAACTAACCAATGAAAGCAGCGCCGCAAAAGCAGACGAACGCAAAAACCTCAATACACTTTCAACGAAAGGCCTGTTCTCACGCTGACCACTGCTGATAAAGTAAATACCAAAAGCCGCCCCTAAAGAAATTAGATAAAACCACGGTTCGCGGGGTTCACTACTCCATACAAGCGGCAAAACCAAAAGTCCTGACATACCATAGATCCAGCTGACAAACTTGTAGGAACTAAGCTGGTTCAAAGTGTAGGAGATAAGAAAAAATACAGGCAGGTAGTATGGAAGTCCCTCCCACCCCGTAATTACCTTTTCGTAAGTCAGACAGCAAATAATAAAACCAAAGAGGCAGATTATAAGCTCCACCGGATTGGAGCGGACAGCAAGGCCCACTTGTTCAAACACTTTTGCAATACGTTCTTTCATTTGAATAATAATTTAAAGAAACTTACAAATTCCGGGTACCTTCTTCAAGCAAACGGATCGGTTTTACAAAAAATGAATATAATCCTACCAGCGTGATAACTGCACCCGATATTATAAACGAATTTGCAACGCCAATAGTATCTGCAATATAACCAGTTGCTGCCAAACCTATCATGGAGGGTAACATACTAGCACTACCTAACAGTGAAAACACCCGTCCCAGATAAGACGAATGAATATAAATTTGCAACAATGAGGTAAACGGTCCGTGAAAAAAAGGAGCTGAAACTCCGGCAATGGCGGTAAGGATAACAAAATAAATAAACCCTGAATGGGGTAACACTCCAGAAAACAGAAACGTGAGCCCCAACACAACATACGAAGCATTAATCAAGATTGTTTTCCGTCCTTTAAATTTCCAAACACTCAGAATACCTCCACCCAAAAGCATTCCTACACCCCAAATTACCTCAACCAGACTCATTTCAAAAGCATTGCCGTTAAAATGATTCAGCGTCATCAATGGAAACAAGGTTGCCACCGGCATCAGAAAGAAAGTTACAATAATAGAAAGCATCATCATCCATTTCAATCCCGGTTGTCTATATACCACATTGAAACCCTCTTTCATTTCACGCAACACGTGACGATCTTCGTCTTCCGCTTTCTTTTCCGGATTAGGAATTACCACAAACAACAACGAGGTACAGGCAATCAATGCACCGGCAACATCAAACATAAGAACATACGTCATGTCGAACGACGTCATAAACACAGCCCCCAAAGCGGGACCGGCTATGTTGCAGATAGAATATATTACCTGATTAATGCCGGAAACACGAAGCAACTCCGATTCTGGAGCCAGCAACGGAACAGAGGCCTCCATGGCCGGATTATGAAAAGCACTGCCGACCGATCGAAAGGCCAGCAATACATAGATATGCCATATCTCCACACAATCCAAATAAAAGAGCAATGCCAGCACAGCCGAACAAAAAGCCACAAAGGTGTCGGCTAATATCATGGTACGCTTCCGGCTCCATCGATCCACAAACACCCCTACGAAAGGGCCTATCAATGTTTGAGGTAACAAAGCAGCAATCATGGCAAAAGATAATACTTCCGCCGATTTTGTTTCAAAGCTTAACCATAACACAATGGCAAACTGAACAATGGCACTGCTAAGAATGGAAAACAACTGGCCGCTCCAGATAACGGCAAACTTTTTTTTCCAACTATCCATATAATAACGGGAATTCAGATTCCCTGACTTGTTTTAAATTAAGAATTAGGATTCAAAAATCAGGTAACGGTATTGGGGATGTCTTTCCACATACACCTTTACAAACGGGCAGGTGGGACGCACTTTTAAAGCCTGACCACCAGCATATTCAAGCACGTGCTTCACTAAAGCAGAAGCAAGACCTCTTCCCTCCAAAGGTTTGGGTACCAATGTATGTGTTATATCAAGACCTCCTTCAAATAGCTCGTAAGCAACATAGGCCGTATAGCCGTCTTCAGTTATTTCGAAACGTTTTTTATCCTGCAGATGAGTGATAGGTTCCATATTTCTGTTTGTTTTGTCAATCTTCAAATATAGGCATAACAAACGAAACCAACAATACGTTGTCAAAGCCCTTTATAATTTCTTCCTGCTCAGGGTAAAAACCGGCAGATAAAAGAAAATTCCAGCAATAGACATCACCAGTCCACCAATGGTTCCGGCAGCCAACGGAAACCAGAATCCCTCTTTTCCCGTACCAACCAGAAAAGGAATAAAACCTAAAATAGTGGAAACCACCGTCAGAAAGATAGGAATAATCTTTAGATTCCAAGCTCTCAGATAGGCTTTAACCGGTGGCATAGCAGGAGAATCCTTCCGTATCGAATCAAATTCATTCAGGATATAAATACTGGCATTTACCGTTATACCGCAAAGCAAGACGAAAGAGGCAAAACCTCCCTGATCGAAATTGAGCTTAAACAAGTAAAAGGTAAGAAACACTCCGATGTATGAAATAGGAATTACAAAAATCACAGCCAACGGTAACCTGAGTGAATTAAACAACACGCTGGTTGTAAAAAAGATGATCACAATAATTAGAGCCAACAACAAATATTGCTTTTTGTCTTTTTCACCCCAAGTCCACATCTGATTATCGGATTTGGCCGAGTACCCCATGGGTAAGGTTTTATTAAAAGCTTTCAGCACCCTTTCCTGTATCTTATTTCCCTGATTGCTCGCCCCGATATATTCATACTGAAGACATAACCGGTATTGCTGATCCACCTTAGCCACCTCTTGCGGCATCTGGCCTTTTTCGACTGCCGCCAGATCAGACATCTTGTAACTTCGGTCGGACGCTTCCAATGCATTGTGCTGCAATGCCCATACATCGTATGAAGCCGACTGAGTGGAAGATAATTTCAGATTCTCTTTGCTTCCGTCCACTAAGACACTGCCTGTAAATTCATCCTTTGTAAAAACAGGACGCATTATCTGGAAAAGTTGCATCGGCATTATATTCTCTTCTGCCATACGCGCCTTGTTCAGGTTAAAATAAAACTCTTTATAATCATCTTTCCACCACGAAAAACGCGCATTTATCAATACCTCCTTAATACGGCGGTAAGTAAGCAACGTGTCTTTCAACGCTTCGGCATAATTATACAACTCATCGTAATTATATCCCAACATCTCAATTCTGTACGACCCGGCATTTTCCCTTACATCGTTGCTAAATCCCTGGTCCTGCAATCCCCAAACACCCCAGCTGCCTCCACCCAATTCAAGCGCTTTGCTTATTATTTTACTCTTCAAGGTATAAGGAAAGCCACTTTGTTCGCTCTCTTTTGTAAAATAGATAGAGATTCCGGCCTGGCGGGCACTATAAACGTTCGTCTGAAATTGTTTAATTTCGGTAAACGTACTCAGATAAGCCTCCATCCGTTGCATCAGATTATTCATCTGGGCCAATGTGGTACCGTTGGGCATAGAAGCAGAAACACTCAACACAGTCTCTTCACTACGGGTAAAATAGCTTCCTTCATAAACCTTGTCTACAAACAACCTCAATGTTCCACCCAACACCTTTTCCACTATGGGCTTTACCGATTCTTTATAAAATGAGCTTGTCACAACTTCGTTATACTTATTTTGCCATCCTTTAAGCGGTAAATCATCTTTAGGTTCAATCTTTTCGGGTAACAAGAACACCGGCAGACCAAAAGCAAGAATCAACAACAAACAAACAACCACTCTCCAGCGACACATGAAGCGTATCTGCGCTCCGTAATATTTTCTGAACAATAAACTTCCCTTTAATTTCCATTTTTGGATAAAAGCGAAACGAGCATTACGTCTCGCATTACTCTTGTTTAAGCCCATTTTATCCATCAAAGAAGGTACAAAGAACAACGCTATGGCCAGCGATACAAACAGGTTCACAATAATGACAGCAGCAAAATCCTGCAGATTCAGTCGGATCTCCTCATTCAGGAAAAAAATGATGGCCAGCGAACCGATGGTTGTAAGCGTAGCGGCCAACACCGATAAAAAGGCAAGCCTGTTCTGATGCGTACGGATATGATCGGCCATTACGATTGTATTATCAATAATCAGGCTAAGAGAAATAGTAACCCCGGCCAAAGAATAAAGCTGCATTTCCAGACCTAAAAGATAATATAAGATTACAGCAATCAGGATGTTGACCGTCAGACTCACTACAATAAGCAGCAGATAGCGCAGGTTACGCATAATAAGCAATACAAACAATAGCAAAATAAGCACCGTCAACCCACTGCGAACATAAATCTTATCCAGCTCTGTCTGAATATACTCCGTGGCATCGTAGCTTGTGTGTATCTCATAACCTGCCGGTAACACAGCTTCCATCCGGGCGATCTCATCCTTTACCTGCTTGGCAAGCTGCAACTGGTTGGCAGACTCGTCCGCCACTATCGATAAGTAAATAGAATTCAGCCCATTGATACGGTAATAACTCTGAGGCATCTCTTCCTGGCGGGTAACACGGATCAGTTTTGCCAGACTGATCACCTCCCCATCCGGAGTGCTCACACTAATCTTCGAAGGATCAAAACCGTTTTCCGGAGCTTCTGAGACTAAAGCCAGCCGTATCCACTCTTTCTCGCCCTTAGACAGCTGCACATTGACTGTTCCTATAAACTCCTGATTATAGTATTGCCTTATCGCCTCCTGTAAATTATCCACCGTAATACCCAGCGAGATAAGCTGATCGTTGTTAAACGTAAGACGCCATTCCATGGGAGTGGCCCCTTTTACATCAATACGGTAAATACCTTTAATAGAAGACAGACGTGGCTTGATCTGCTCTTCGGCATAACGTTGTATAAAAACAGGTGTAGCCGCCGCATTCAAGGTATAGCTCATAAACGCCCTGGCCTCTTTTTCGTCAGGACGGCTTACCTGCAATACCGGATAACTAAGTCCGTCGGGCAACTGAGACCAACTTTGCCGCACGATGGTTGAAGCCTCAAAACGGGCTACATCCACATCCGTATGCTTATCCAGATCAAGCTGAATACTTCCCCATCCGTTACCCGAGGTAGATGAAATCGATTTAATTCCTTTTATTCGAGCCAACATAGCCTCCAGTTTACTGGTGACTTCCATTTCAATTACACGGGCCGAATTACCCGGCATCTGGAAAGACACCACCAACTTGGGCAATGTACGTGATGGAGACAGCTTGACGGGCAACAACGGAATAAAAGCAATTCCCGCGATAGCCACGCACAAGAAAGCAACGATCAACGTAAACGAAGATATTTTAGGCGATACTTTACTCATTCTTACAAGCCGTGTTTAAAATCAAACTCAGACGATAAAGAAACACCCGTCTCAAAGTCGTGCAAAGTAAGCTTCCGTATTTTGTAATAACTTAGCCAATAGTTCTGCAAAGCCGAAATATAATTACGTTGCGCCTCCTGCTGGCGGTTATGCGACAAGGTAAGACTATTTATATCAGCCTTTCCGATCATAAAACGCTGCCGTGTCTGTGCATAAGCCATTTGCGCCAGATCCAGCGCCTCTTCGGCACTAACAATCATAGACTGCTGCGTGTTAAAGTCGCTTACCGTCATAATCACATCCTCTTCCAACGAAAGAGAGCCCTGTTCGGAAGAGATCTTCACAACATTCAGGTTATTCTGTGCCATGTTTTTCTTTCCTTTACGTACACCCCAGTCCACCAAAGGAATCGAAACAGAAACAGACACCACATCCTGTTGCAATAAGTCGCGATACACCTGGTTGAACTTATCCGAAACCTGGTTAAAACCGATACTTGCACTCACCGAAGCGTTGAACATCGCCTCTTTTTTCGTCTTGTCCAACACCTGCTCCGCCTCCAGAACCTGCTGACGAAGCGAAAGAAAAGAAGGATTATTCTCCCGGGCCAAAGCCAAGGCCTCGTCGACCGACACTTTCACCTGCATCGGTTTACCCGGCAAACGTAATCGTATCTCCGTATTCTTCTCAAAACCCAGAAAAGAGGCCAGGCTGAACATCGCCCTTTGCAAAGCAATCTGGGCATTCTGCAACGTATTGCGCGCATTTACCGCATCCAGACGTAATGTAAGCAAGTCAGCCTGACTGATTGCAGCAATTTCATGGCGTCGCTTACCGGTAATATACAACGTATCCGTGCTAGCCACATTCTCTTTTGCCAGATCATATTCCGCCTGAGCCATGGCCAGTACAAAGAAATGGTTGGTCACCTGTTCGCTTACCCCCTCCATATTATAAATAAACTCCTTCTTCACCTTCTCATACTTAAGAGGCTCAATCTTGCGCGACCATTTAAACGGATTATATCCCAGTAAACTCTGCCTGTATCCCAAACGCACAGGCACAGAAGTAAACTGGCTATAGGTATTATCGCCAAAATTCCGGATATACCCCAAGTCGGAATCTAAAAAGAAAGTACCTCCAAACAAGTCGAAATTCTGTTTCATCTCCATACTTCCACCCGCATAGTAAGACTGCTGCTTACGATATACATCCAGGTCACTCTCCGAATCATACCTACGGGTAATATCTCTGTAATACTGTGCCGGTGTAAGATCAAGCGTAAGACTTGGCAGTCGGCCTGCCTGGTATGTGCGATACTCCCAATAACCCGAAAGAAACAGATTCTTCATTCTGAAAGCCTCCAGCGAACTATCCGCAGCCAACGCAATAGCCTTATCCAAAGTAAGCTCCATCTGCGCTCTACCCAGGAAAGGACAAAGCAAGAGCACAGCAATCACTCCTATTTTATAATTATATCTATTCATACCCTTATGCTTTTACAATTTCCTTTTTTCTGTATATCAACCAATAAACCATCGGAATAACCAGCAAACTGATCGCTGTACCCACCACCATCGCCGATATCATGGCGATAGCCAACGGCTTCTGTAACTCACTCCCCATATCGAAGGAGAACAACAAAGGCACCATTCCGAAAACGGTTGTCAAGCTGGTCATCACAATCGGTCGTAGTCTGCGGTGTCCCGCCTCGTGAATAGCCTCCATCAACGGTACCCCCTCCTTACGCAGCTCATTCATTGCATCAATTTTAAGGATAGAGTCATTAATAATTATCCCGCAAGTAACCACAATACCAATCGCACTCATCAAATTCAGGGTATGCCCCGTAATCCACAAGATAAGCAACGCCGCAGCCACGTCGATGGGAATCTCGGCCAATACAATCAGCGGCTGCAGGAAACTCTCAAACTGAGCAGCCAGAATAAAGTACATCAACAAAATAGACAACATTAAAATCAGCACCAATTCGCGCAACATCTTCGCATTGGAAAAGAAAGCGCCCGAAAAAGCCACATCCCATTTGTTCGTTCTTGCCACCTCATCGCGGGCCCCCATCATCAAAGCCTCCGCATCATCCACTTTATAGAAACTCAACGGAACGAACTCTCCGTTTTTCCCCGAAGTAATTGCTTTAAGATCCTCCCCATGCGAAACCGTAACCAACTCGCGTAAAGGAACGGGAGTCGGAGCCCCATTTCCATCCTTCGGTTGTGTATAAACAAGCGTATTCTCCAATACCTCATTCACCGTACGCTCTTTATCGGTAACCGTAATTGGTAAATACTGCTGAAACGAACGCAACATAGCCACCTGATTGGCTCGGAAAGCCGTTTTTAAAACCCTGTAAACCTCACTATATGGCACTTGATACAACAGCAGCTTTTCCTGATCAACAGCAATATTCAACTGATTGTCGAATGCCACACCCGACGGATTCAATCCCGTAGCATCTGCAATCCCTTGTTCAATCAGCCGGATCGAATCGGCTTTCGGAGCCAGCGCTTTATTACGGGCATACAACTCGGCTACCACATCCGCTTCGCCGGTTACGAACAATTTCTCAAAAACTGTTTCGGGAGGCGAAAAAGCAACAACAGCCGTAGGATAATTCTGTTTAATCCATTTAGAGATACGCTTTTGCAATGGATCGATCTCTTTCGGATCGGATGTACGGAAATACACCTCAGCCTCGGTTGCAGATAATTCCTTATCCCGGTTCAGCAGAAATTGCTGTCTACCAATATAAGCCGTATGTTCCGCCCCCAGACTATCTACCTGATTGCAAAGAGCTTCAACCCTTGCCCTATTTTCGTCCAAATGAATATTTTCATTCCATTCCACCCGCATGATAAGTTCGTTCTGATCAATTTCGGGCATACGACTCGTAGGAATCTGATAAAAACAAAACACACACAATGGTATGGTAAGCACCAAAGCCAACACATTGCTTCTTTTGTGTCTGAATACAAAATCAATACCCTTGTCGTACCATGCCCGTAACCTGTTATTGCCTGAATCGTGCCCCCATTTTTTGGCTAACCAGCCACGGTTTCCATGCATATAGACCAGTTTATATAGTACAGGCAACAATCCGATTCCGGTAAAATAACTCACCATCAAGCCTACAGTAACTGCAAAAGCCTGATCATAGAAAATTGCACCGGCAATTCCACTCATAAACACCAGAGGAACAAAAACCGCAATGGTTGTAAGTGTAGAGCTGAGCATCGGCGTAATAACCTCCGTTGTACCCAGGTCACATGCCCTCTCCAACGTTTCACCCCGGGCACGATACTGGGCAATATTTTCGGTAACAACAATCGAACTGTCTATCATCATACCCAGTGCCAGAATCAGGCCCGAAAGCGAGATTATGTTGAGCGACATATTAAAAAGATAGAAAAATAGCAGGCTGATAACCAAGCTAACCACCATACTCAAGCCAATTACTGCCGGACTTTTAACATCCCCTAAAAAAAGTACAGCTACAATACAGATAAATACAAATCCCAGAGAAAGATTCTGTTTCAGGTTTGAGATCGTATAGTCCAGCAACTCCGTCTGATTTCGCGAAATACTAAATTCAATATCCGGATAAATACCTGCAAAATAATCCATAGTTTCTTGCAAAGCCTCCTTCATATTATCCATATTCTCGTCGGCCTGCTTTATTACGGCCAGTGTTACAGCCCGCTTTCCAGCCGACAAAGAGGCACCTGCCGACTTCTCCGGAATGATGGAAATCTTAGACAAGTCCTTCAGCTGGAATATCCGTCCCCCCTTTCGCAGGTATATATTCCTAACATCCTCCTCCGTACGGAGCAGTGTCGAAAATTTAATATTATATTCGTAATAACCATCACGCACCGTCATACTACCCGGTTCGATATTGTTGGCCGTCAACGCCATCTCTATATCCTCCTGAGTTATACCCGCCATCTCCATCATTGCACGGTCCGGAACAATCTGCAGCTCACGTCCCACCTGCCCCGTCATATCCACCATCGCCACTTCCGGAAGCTGTTCGATACGACGCTTAATTACGGTTTCGGCAAATTCACTCAAATTAAGAAATGCCTCCTCATCCTGCTCACCACCTTTATCCGAACGAAGTGTCAGGTTCAGACAAAACACCGGTATATCCGTAGCACTTGCTTTTACCACCCGCGGACGTTCCGCATCGCGCGGAAGATAATTCATCGCCGCGTCAATCTTTTCATTCACTTCAATAAACGCCAGTTCCGTATTCGTCCCAAAGTCGAAGCTCAGACGAATAATCCCAGAACCGTCGCGTGCTTCACTCTTGATGTCACGCAATCCGGACAACTGCATCAGCTGTAGCCGGATCGGCTTTACAATTGTATTCTCAAGCTCGCGGGCCGACCTGTTCTCGCCCGCCACCTGCACCGTTATTTCGGGGATGGCGATATCGGGCAGCAAACTCACCGGCAACGAAAAATAGGTAGCCAGGCCCAAGATAAAACAAGCCGTAAAGGCCATCAGCACCGCGATAGGCCGTTGTAATAAGAATTTAATCATAGTACAGATACAGGAGCCTCATGGGCCAGGTTTATATTTCCGCTCACAATCACCACGTCACCCTCTTTTAATCCATCTTCCACCGTATAACTATCCACATTTTCAAGTCCGGTAGTTACGTAATTCCACATTGCTTTACCCTTTTCGAGCGTGAAAACAACTTGTTTCCCCGAACGCAATACCACTGCCTCTTTAGGAACCACCAGCTTTTTACCAAGCAATCGCTGGATACGCACACGTACATTCATCCCTTCAAACAATTTGCCACCACCCGAAACCGCAGCCTTCACCTTAACCATACCATCGGCGTTTACAAGCGGATTAATCTCGGAGATACAACCCTCCACTTCGGCATCCGGAGCAGAAAAAGGAGAAACACGTACCCTGTCGCCCAACTTTATTAAAGCCAGTTCACTTTCCAGTACGGTAAAATCTGCCTCCACACTCTGATTATCTATTACGGTACAAAAAGCTTCCTGAGGAGAAGCCGTATTAAGGGCCCTTGTAAATAAATTGGCAACTATACCATCAAACGGAGCAGTAAGTACAGCATGTTGCTCTTCGAACAAAGTAAGATCGTAATCGATACGAGCCTTATCATAGCCACTTTTAACGCGGGCCAACTGCATGGTAGCCACAGGGACCTTGGCTGAGTCGGCCAAGGAATACCCCTGACCAATCAGCACATCCTGCAATTCCAAGCGAGCTCTTGACAAAGCATCCCTCGCCGCTTCGGTCCGCCGATGCAAACGAAACTTATCCAATTCACCCAGCTTTTGCCCCTTTTGTACCCGGTCGCCATTCTTTACATATACGGCAGCAATGGTTTCGGCGGACTGAAACTTCAGCTCCACCTGCCTGCGGGCAGACAATTTTCCGTTACTAAGCAATTCATGATCAAATTGAGACGGCAAAAGATTAATTACCGTTACCACATTCTTTTCGTCGGGAAGTACCGTTTGCACAGCTTCGTCGTCCACAGATTTCTTTTCGCCGCTGCCACAAGCCATTGTACCTAAAAGAAAGAAAGCAAAAACCAGATAAGTGTGTTTCATATATTTTTTAGTTTCATTGGATAAACAAAGCATGTTGAACTCCAAATATAATTATTAATTCACTAAACAATCTATTCTAATCAATAATTTAATATAAATTACCATTCATAATACTCCTGTCTACTTCTTCACTTTATAGAACATCAAAACTGGATTACTATCCTCACTAATTTCTTGTAATTCTTTTGGGAAAACACTAGCATCAATTGACAACTTTTCCAGAATAGTCATTGGAGATACAAGTGAAAAGAAGCAGTCCTGATAAACTCCAGCAACAGGATAAAATACAGGAAGCTCTTTTACCGGATTATTCGACACCTTATTTCCAGCATAAATTATTTTATTCTTTTTCAAATCATAAAATACAGTCTGATAAAAACCGCTTTTCGAAAACCAGAAATATAAGATATCATCACACTGATAAAGATTAGTTATACCAAAGGAATAATCAGTCTTATTCAGCTCTGTGGGTTGAATCCTATCTTTTAACAACTCATCAGGTAGAGGATTTGGTAATTCAATATTTAAATATGGTATTATTTTATTGGGAACGAGACGATAAACCATAGTATCAAACCTTTTATTGTATAATAAGCTGCCATTATTATAGAAAAAAGGATGGCCCTCACCAAAGCTCATACTATAATTTGAAATTTCATCATGCTCAAAAAATCTATTATCTATTTTATTCCCAATCGTAGAATAAAGAAGAGAATAATGCAACTCTTTATTGTCTGGATAATTAAAGTGGTCAGGGTTGTCAAAAAAGAAAACGCCATCAACAGATGCCATGCCCATGGGAGCAAACGTCGAAGTTGAGAGCGACGATAAAAATTGCCCGTCTTTTAAATTATAAATATTAAGTTGACGTTTTCCGCTATCATATGCTATTAATTGATTGGATGCTATATTTATTGTAAAGTCCAGTAGGCTGAAAAACTCTTTGGGACCACCACCTTTATTATTGATCTGATATTCAATCTCTCCCTTCATATTATAACACACTATTTTAGGCGTGTCATCTAATACAAAGACTCTTTCATCATCAACAATAATCCGTTTTACACCACCCAACGGCTCATCATTTGCCAAAACGACAAAAGAACTCATTTCAAGCAATTGATTTACATTTCTAAATGCAGTATCTGCCAACTCTATCTTAATCGTTCGCAATTCATTCATCACTTCAACCACATCCTTTTCCGTATGTTTCCCTTTACAAGAAAGCATACAGAATAAAAAAACAACAAATAAAATTCTATTCATAACAATTATTTCATCAAATTAGTCTAATCATCAGTTTTATAAATCAGCAAAATATTGGTTATATGTAAATTCAATTTTCTTTTAACCAATCTGATAAATCATATTTTACAATACCAACATCAGGGCGAGAATATGCACCATAAACTATATTAGCTTCTGGAGATATAGCTATACGGCCGATAGCTTTATCTGTTTTAAAACTTTTAACAGCTCTACCTGCGTGATCAAATACAAGAAGAGTTTCTGGAACCAAAGCTCCAGGACCACTATTCATCAGTTTCATACCCTTTCCACTATAGGCGCAAAAGATATACTGATTATTCATTTGAACATCATAAAAACCTGTACGATTTAATTCAGGATCAAATCTGTCAGAATCTCCGCTAAATATAGGCTGCGTAACAAAATGCTCCCATTGTTTGGTTACTTCTCCTTTGGATGTAACTTCATAGCAAGCAATATAACCTATGTCGTTCATTGCAAAAACTAATTTATTACCATAAGACGCAAAGCAGCCTTGATAAAAGCTAAAATCAGTAATCTGTTTGTTTTGGGGCACATATCCAAAATTCTTTACAATCTTCAAATCTCGGTCTAATAAAACCAGAGGCTTTTCCTGCCCTGTTAAAATTGTTGCAACCGAGAATCCATTATCCATCTTGTGCAAAAAACTTATTACCGTATTCTCATCATTGAACTTGACCTCTTCAACATTATTAAATGTAAAAACACCATTCTGGCGAAACCATTTATATTTTCTAAGTATAGAAAGGGACATATCGTAAAGACAAAAACTACTATCTTTGATTGAAACCGAACTAAAATAAGGAGTAATAAATTCGCCAGGACCAGATCCAAAGCTACCAAAGGAGCCTACCTCACTTGCATCATCTTCTGAAAGAATTTTAATCAAAGATTGTCTATCCGGACCAAGAAGAAAAAAAGTTGAATCTATTAATTTAAAATGAACCGGGACCATTGATATAATATCCTTCTCATACACCTTTCCTGTTAACAATATCTTTTCATCGAATGAACCCGTTTCTTTACGCCCATTATGGCACGCAACTAATAAAAACAAAAGAATAACAAATCCTACGTTTTTCATATGTATCAATATTATGGCATCAGATCTACAATGCTGTTAGTTAATCATTATTTTTGTTTAAAATATCTATCAGAGTATCTCCGTGAATCAGCAATTACAGTTTATACTTTACCACATCTGTTCCACCGTCACTGCGTGATGCCAAAGCAACAACATAATTATCATCTTTATCTACAGCAATATTTCTAAGAAATCTATCGCTTTTTAGGGTAGAGATATGAGTCCCATCCCACTTAAATACTATAATTGTTGATGATTTTGAGAAATCTGATGCTCCATTATATAGACAATAGACATATTTGGGTGTGCCGTATATATCAATAAAGCATTTCGTAGAATTAATTACATCAACTTGATTCTCGCCTTTTTGTAATGGTAGAATCTTGCTTTTGCCAAAAGATGTCACTTGCGTCAAACTTCCTTCCAAATCATAAAACAATACTAGATTTACAAAACGCATTGCTGAAACAATCCTATTTGCATCCTCACTAACGCAAAGATTTGAAAGCAATGCTACGGGAGAATCTATAATTTCACTTTTTAAGACAGAGTCTGTATCAACCCAATAATATCCATCCTGATTATTATAAATATAAAATTGATATCCTTTCTTACCTGATAGAGGAATAGCATAAATCTCGTTATCTGTAATATTGTAATTTTTGCTACTTAATAAACCAGTAGTAATCAACGTAGATTCTATTACGGGATCACCAGACTTTAATGTAACTACAGAAGAATAAAGATCATTATCTACAATCCGGGAAATATTTCCCCCTTGCTTAATCACCGATTTTGTGAACTGAGGTTTAACAAGCTGTCCTGTCAACGTACCCTTAAAAGCTGAAAAACGTAATACATTATCCGCATCATAAGCCCGAAAAACAGTATCGTTGCTTTCATCTAAAAGCAGCAAATAATCGTCTGTTATTTTTATATCATAGAAATAACTATTTGAATCCTTCGAAAAAAGAATTACTCCAGCATCCAGCGGTTTATCCTCAGGAGCAATAGTGTTATATTTCGGTAAATTATTACATGAAAATAACAGGCAACTACTTAATGCCAAATAAACAATTCTTTTCAT
>ERZ778021.1384-NODE-1384-length-29027-cov-4.987574_pt1 | contig 29027 bp, 27 predicted proteins | sample MGYA00375751_ERZ778021 | MGnify/ENA primary metagenome ERZ778021 (study PRJEB29350, sample SAMN05389814) | bioreactor metagenome | isolation source: Thiocyanate stock bioreactor | place: South Africa: University of Cape Town | collected 2013-08-29 ... | reverse complement strand
GATGCGGACGATCGTGCTCGGCGGGACTCAGGGGTCTCATCACCCCTACAGGGGCGCGAGGTGGGGAATTGGCCCCCTGCGTTCTACGGACCGCCTGCTCCATCGCCGCCTCCGGACGATTCCTCGGCCGGCTCTCTTGTAAGTAGACCGGACTTCTCTCGTGGATACCGCAGCCTGCCGTAGGAGCAAACAAGCAGACGGATGTCGGTATTAATTCAGCTTTTTTTGAGCATTCTCTCGGCGTTACTGCGTGGGCGCCGATAGATGCTCGTCTCGAGTAGGACCTGCTGGGAGATCACACGGATCGGCTCTGCTCCAACCGCAACCCTCCTACGCGCGTCCACCATGATCTCTTCCACCCGGCCCAGCATCTCGTGGTGGAGCTTCGACAATTCGGCCCAACCGCGCTCGTCCACGACCCCTGGGACGTTCGCGACGACGCGGTCGTGGCGTCTAGCCAGATTCGGCCAAGCCGCGGCGCGTAGGAGCTCCCGAATCATTGTGCGTATGACCGCAAGGGAGACGCGGCGGCGCTCGAGGTCAGTGAGGAGGCCGTCCTCCTGAGAGTCGATCTGGAGGGGACCACATATGCCGTAGTAGCGCTTGACGACGCCCCGACGACTCTCCTCCCGGTCGATCCGGACCAACCGCTCATCGACCAACAGGCCGATGTGCCGGCGCACCGTCCGGACCGACACTTCGAGGTGATCTGCCAGTTCCTCGATGCCGGCCGATCCCTCCATCGCGAGAATGCTCATCAGAAGCGACCGAACGGGATGCAGAATCGCGGCGGCAACGCCGCGGATACGCTCGAGTTCACCAGCGCGCTCTTCGACTTCGCGCCGATCGTTCATCGAACTGAGTTGTGCCGTCTGGATCGTGGCGACCTAGCCGCCCGTGCTGCCACCCATGACGATCGTGCCTTCGCGACCATCAAAGCGGGAGCCCAATGGGCTCCTCCGGTAGCCGTCCGACCTCGGCAGGATATTCGGCGCCGTCGACGCCATGGAGGATCCGGTGTTCGCAGCTCAGGGTCGGCGTCATCGGCCCGCCGTCGACGATCTCGCCATCCTCGCCTCGCGACGCGGAAACGAAGAAGACCATGGCGTCAGTCCGCAGCCACGCGGCGGCAAGCATCCCGAGATAGGCCCGCTGGGGCGGCGGAGCTCGGATCCGCGACCGGCAAGATGGCGCCGGCGACGAGACCCGAGAGGAGTGCGCAGGCCTCGACGCCGGCGGCACTCTCAGCGACAAGGACCCCGGAGGCCCGTGCTGAGAGCGCCTTGGCATTAGTCGGGTCGCCGGAGGCGAACCCTGGGGGAAGGTGCGCCAACGGGTGAAATGGACCCAGACATTGCCAACGTCCTCGAGCCTGATACCCATGCGCTCGAGGTGAAGAAAGTCGAAGTTCGGAGCCGCCGCGGCCTGCCGGGCTCAACCGAGCCACTCCGCGATGATCGCGCCGATTTTCGGACCGGCGTCCTCCTGGAGGAAGTGCCCGGCGTCGTCGATTTGCCGCGGCGGCGTCAACCCGAGCTGGCTCGAGGCACGCTCGCCGACCGAGAACGGGAGCAGTTCGTCGGAGTCCGCCCAGAGGACCAGCGAGGGCCCCTCGTAGGCGCGCAGCCCGTCGGCGAGCCGTTTGCCCTCGACCGCCCCCGGCGCGTCGGGGGCGGTCGGGAGAATCAACGGGAAAGCGCGCGCGCCCACCTTCGAGGCGGCGTCGGTGTACGGCGCTTCGTAGGCGGCGATCACCTCGTCGCCGGGGTCGTTCTTGCAGTTGTCGCGGATGATCTTGCCGACCGGCAGGTCGGGCGTCGCCTCGACGAAGTCGTGGAAGGCGACCCAGTTGTCGCTCATCCGCTGGTGACCGGTGAACGGCCCGCTGTCCATCACCACGATCCGCGAGAAGCGGGCCGGGTTTTCGATCGCCACCCGCAGGCCGATCGGGCCGCCCCAGTCGTGCACGACCGCGGTCGCGTCGCGAACGTCGAGTTCCTCGACCAGCGCGTTCATCAACTTGACGTGGTGGTTATAGGTGTACCAACCGAAGTCGAGCGGCTTGTCGGACCGGCCGAAGCCGGCGTAGTCGGGGGCGATGCAGCGATACCCGGCGTCGCGGACCGGCGGCAGCACCTCGCGCCAGAGATAGGACCAGGTCGGCTCGCCGTGGAAGAACACGACCGGCTGCCCTTCTCCCTCGTCGAGGTGCGCGATGCGCAGACCGTCGAACTCGGAGTACTCGGACTCGAACGGAAAGCCGGAGAGACCTTGCGTCCGCTCTTCGGGCGTCCGCGCCGCTTCGATGCTCATAGGGAATTCCCCCTTTTCGACCGCGGGCAGGACGGCCCGGTGGCGTTTGGATTCATCTCGACCGACACCCTCAGGCGGTGAGGACAAGCTTGCCGAAGTGACTGTTCTCTTCCATCCGGCGATGTGCGGAGACGATCTCCCCGAGTGGCCGCACGCTGTCGATGATCGGCCGGATCTCGCTTTCCTCGACCGCGTGGAGAAGCCGCGAGAAGTCTTCGGGGCTGCCGACGCCGGTGGCGAAGATCGAGGCGTAGCTGAAGTAGAGCGTGGGGATGTCGAGCATCGCGGAAGCCCCGCCGGAGGCACCGAAGACCGACACCCGCCCGCCCCGCTTGAGGGTCTTCAGCGAGCTCGACAGGTCGCTGCCGACGCCGTCCATCACCACGTCGACGCCGCCGGTCAGCTCGCCGACCTGGTCGGTCCAGTCCGCGTCGGTGTATAGGACGCCCCCCTCGGCGCCAAAACCCCGGCTCCGTTCGATCTTCTCCCGGCTCGACGAGGTGACGAAGACGCGGGCCCCGGCCGCCGCTGCGAGCAGGACCGCGAATGTTGAAACGCCGCTGCCGGCACCGAGGACCAAGACCGTCTCCCCAGGCTCGAGCCGCGCGCGGGAGAATAGCGCCCGGTACGCGGTCAGGCCGCCGACCGGAAGGGCCGCCGCCTCTTCCCAGGACAGGTGCCTGGGTTTGGGGAAGACGTTCTCGGAGGGGACGCTGATCAGCTCGGCGTAGGTGCCGTCGGTCGCGTCACCGAGGATCTCGTAATCGGCGCTCGGCGCGACCTCGGAGCGGCCCCAATCGAGGACCGGGTAGATGATGACCTCCTCGCCGGTCTCCCGGTCGATCCCGGCGCCGTCGATGCCGAGGATGTTCGGCAGGGCGAAGCCCCGGCCAGTGCGTCGGACCAGGATGTCGTGCCAGTTGGTCGCGCAGGCGCGCAGCTCGACAATCGTGCGCCCATCCCGCGGGGTCGGATCGGCGACCTGCTCGAATCCGAGGACCTCGGGTCCTCCCCAACTCCTTGCGACGACCGCTTCCATTCACATCCTCCTTGGGGGTCCGTTGCCGAGGGGCCCGCCGCTCAAGCGACGGTCCGGACCACTCCTGCGTCGACTCGCATCGAGGCCCCGGTGGTGGCCGACGCCTGCGGAGAGGACAGATAGACGATCAGGTTGGCGACCTCCCCCGCCTCGGCTACCCGCCGCAGCAGCGACGTCGGCCGCATCTTCTCGACAAGGAGGCGGCCCCCCTCCTCCTTGTCGGCGGCGTCCTCACCGACGACCTGGTCGATGAAGACTTCGAGCGCCGGCGTCATCGTCGGCCCGGGCAGGACGCTGTTGACGGTCACGCCGCTGCCGGCGACCGACTCGGCGTAGCCGCGCGCCACCCCGAGCTGGGCCAGCTTCGACATCCCGTAGTGGACCATCTCCGGTGGGATCATCAGCGCCGACTCGCTGGAGACGAAGATCACCCGTCCCCAGTCCCGCTCGAGCATCCCCGGCACGTAGGCGCGCGAGAGGCGCACCCCGCTCATCACGTTGACGGCAAAGTGGCGCTCCCACTCGGAGTCAGGGATCTCCATCACCGGTTCGGGGTTGGCGAAGCCCGCGTTGTTGATGAGGATGTCGACGTCCGGTACCGCCGCGACCAACGCCTCGCATCCCTCGGCCGTACCGATGTCGGCGGCGACACCGATCAGTCGCTTCCCGCCGCCGAGCCGCGCGACCGCCTCCTCGACCCGCCCGGCGCCGCGTCCGTTGACGACCACGGTCGCCCCGGCGGCGTGCAGCCCCGACGCCGTGGCGTGGCCGATCCCAACGGTCGAGCCGGTCACGAGGGCGGTCTTACCTGTGAGGTCGATCTGCATCCCGAAGCTCCCCCATCTCCCCATCCCGGCCTAGCCTCAGACCGTTTAGCATTACGCATACAAGATTAAAAATACCACTTGGAGGATGAGATGGGTGGAAAGCTGTTCGATCTCGAGGGCAAGTCGGTGATCGTGACCGGCTCGGGACGGGGTCTGGGCAAGGCGATCGCAATAGGCCTCGCCGAGTACGGAGCCAACCTGGTGACCTGTGCGCGAACGGGAGGCGAGGCCGAGTCGACCGCCGAGGAGATCCGCGGCAACGGCGGCAAGGCGGTCGCGATGACGACCGACGTCACCGATCGTGAGAGCTGCAGGGCGCTGATCGCCGCCGCGGTCGACAACTTCGGCGGTCGAACCCGCCGAGGAGACCGATCCTGCCGCCTGGTCCAAGTTGTTGGACATCAACCTGACCGGCTACTTCCACACTTCGCAGCTGGCCGCGCACGCGATGCTCGAGCGCTCGCGCAAAGGCTCGATCGTCAACAACTCGTCGGTCGCGGCGTTCGTCGGGATCCCAGGTCTGCTCGCATACAGCGCCGCCAAGGCCGGGGTGAACTCGATCACCCGTGGCATGGCGGTCGAGTGGGCGACCCGCGGGATCAGGGTCAACGCCTTCGCCCCGGGGTACATCGCAAACATCATGCGCGACGCGACCGAGGACCTTGCCCGGCCGGAGAAACAGGAAGAGATCATCACCTCGACGCCGATGAAGCGGTTCGGGCTCCCGGCCGAGTTGATCGGCCCGGTGGCCTTCCTCGCCTCCGACGCCTCCTCCTACGTGACCGGGACGGTGCTGCCGGTGGACGGAGGCTACACCGCCCTCTGATCCGGGGGACCGAGGAGCGCGACGATCTCGTGCTCCTCGGTCAGGAAGGAGAAGGAGCGGGAAGAGTCGATGAACTTCGCCTCGTCGGCGGCGAGGATGCCGGACACCCGGCTCCACCCCTCGCCGCCGAACGCCGCCGTCATCGCTTCTGCGGACTCCCACCAGAGCTCGGCGACCCCGTCCGGCAGGGCGGTCGCGCTCAGCCCCCCGTTCACGTCGAGGTCAGCGGAGGCCGCGCCCGGCACGACGTGGCTCTGGACGTAGCGCCGGACCTCGATCGCCCCCGCGGCCGCCTTCACCAGCGGGGCGTGGGTCTCGAGCCAATGGTGTCCGAACTCCTCGTGGGTGAGCTCGGGCCGCCGGTAGAGGATGAAGACCAGCTTGACCATTCCGACCCCGACCCGCGGCCCGAGCCTGGTCCCTAGACCCGGCGGATGAGGGTGCCGGTGCCGATCCCGCCCCCCGTGCACATCGTGACCAGGCCGGTCTCGCCGTCGGAGCGCTCGAGCTCATGCAGCAGCGTCGTGATCAGGCGGGCGCCCGATCCGCCCAGCGGGTGGCCGAGGGCGATCGCGCCGCCGTTGACGTTGACCCGGTCCATGTCCGGTTCGAGCTCCTTCCGCCAGGCGCCGACCACCGACGCGAACGCCTCGTTCACCTCGATCAGGTCGAGGTCGTCGACGGTCATGCCGTTGCGCTCGAGCAGTTTCCTGGTCGCGGGGATCGGCCCGGTGAGCATCGTCACAGGATCGACGCCGACCATCGCCGCGTCGACGATCAGCGCCCGCGGCGTCAGCCCCAGCTCCTCCGCCTTCTCGCGGGTCATCAGGAGAACCGCAGCCGCTCCGTCGGAGATCTGCGATGCGTTGCCGGCGGTGATCGTCCCTTCCTCGGTGAACGCCGGCTTCAGCCCGGCAAGGACTTCGAGGTTGGAGTCGGGGCGAATGCCCTGGTCGGTGGCGATCAGTTCGCCGTCTACCGCCAGCGGGACGATCTCGCGATCGAAGCGACCGTCCTCGGCGGCGCGCGCGGCGCGCTGGTGGGAGCGGACCGCCAGCTCGTCCTGCTCGGCTCGGGTCACCTCCCAGCGCTTGGCGATCGACTCCGCCGAGAGGCCCTGCGGGGTCAGGTCGTAGCGTTCCATCAGCGGCTCCGGCCAAGGCGTACCGAGACCCTGGCCCTCGGCCACGTTCGAGTACATGGGCACCCGGCCCATGTGCTCCACGCCACCGCCAATCATCACGTCGTGGACGCCCGCCGCGATTAATCCTGCGGCGTAGGTGACCGCCAGCTGTCCCGATGCGCACTGGGTGTCGAGGGTGGTCGCCGCGGTCTCCAGCGGCAGCCCCGCCTGCAGCCAGGCGTTGCGGGCGATGTTGTTCGACTGCTCGCCGATCTGGCTGACGGCGCCGGCGGAGACGTTTTCGACCAAGCTCGGATCGATCCCGGCCCGCTCGATCACGGCCTTGAACGCCGTCCCGAGCAGCTGGTTCGCGTGAACGTCCTTGAACTGTCCCTTCTGCGGATGCCCGCGGCCGATCGGCGTCCTCGCCGCCTCGACGATGACCACCTCGCGCCCCTGCCATCTCCCCGACTTACCGTCTCGCATTCGCTCCACTTCCTTTCCGTGCACCTGATCGAAGGCTCAGTCGCCCACCGGGCGGGCGTCGGCGATCCGCATGCCGTCGACCTCGACCGTCGACACGACAACGGGGTCGCCACAGGCCGGCGTGGCACCCTCGACGACCGCCTGCATCCGCGTGATCATCGATGGTCCCTCCTCCAGCTGGACCAAGGCGATCGCGTACGGCACCTGGTCTTTGAAGGCGGCCGAGAAGGCACGGTTGTAGACCACCCAGCTGTTCAGCGTCGCCTTGCCCGACGCCTTCTCCCACTCCCATTCGGAGGCAAGGCAGGCAGGACAATCCTCGCGCGCCGGCAACCAGGCGTTGGCACACGCCTTACCCCTTTGGAACTGCACCGAACCTTCGGCAAGTGCGTCCCAGCGCACTCGTTCCAGCGGCTCGAGCCCGTCGATGATCTCCGTCAGAGCCGGATTCACCGCACACCCAGGATCATCGTTGCATGCGTGGTCATGATCCCACCTTGGTTGCTTACGACACAGGTCGACGCGCCAGGCTGCTGCGAGGTCGATTCACCTCGTAGCTGACGCACACCCTCGATCACCATTTGCATCCCCGGCATCCCCGTCTCCGAGAGAAGGCCGCCGCTGGTGTTGATCGGCAGGCGACCTCCCTGCTCGATCCCCTCGCTGCGCGCGAAGGCGGGACCCTGTCCTTCCCCGCAGAAGCCGTACTGCTCGAGAGTCATCGAAGGGACGACGCTGAAACAGTCGTAGAGCTGCGCGACATCGATCTGCTCGGGAGTGACGCCGGCGGCGGCGAACGCCTGGGCTCCTGACCGTCCGGCGGCGGTTTTGGTCAGGTTCGTGCGCCGCGCGACATCGCGCGCCTCCTGGGCGACTCCGATCCCGAGGATCGGCACCGGGTTGCCGACCGATAGCTCGGCAGCCCGGGCGGTGCTCATCACCACGACTGCCGCGCCACCGTCTGAGACCAGGCAGATGTCGGAGCGCCGCAGGGGCTCGACGATGAAGTCCTCCTCACGATAGGCCTCCTCGGTCAGTGGCTTTCGCAGCTGCGCCGCAGGGTTGGCGGCGCCGTGCTTGCGCGCCGCCACCGCAAACGGGGCCAGGTCGTCGGCCGAGAGGCCGTAGTCGTGGAGGTAGCGACGGGCGATCATCGCGTAGCCCGGCGCGACGCCGGCCCAACCATGGACCGCGTCGATGCCACCGGCTTTTTCGTAAGCCTGCCGGGTGCCTGTACGTGGGTTGTCGGCTCCGCAGACCAGCGCGACTTCGATCTCGCCACTCCGGATCGCCTGCGAAGCCTGATCGATCATCGAAACGTTCGAGGCCCCTCCCTGGTCCCAGGATCCGGCGATCGTCGGGCCGTCGACCCCGAGCGCCTCGGCCATGCTGACGCCGTACATCATCTCCAGCCGCGAGGTGGGGAACTTGACGTACACCGCGTCTACGAGGTCCTTCTCGACACCTGCGTCGGCGAGCGCCTGGCGGCACGCTTCGACGTTCAGGGACACGGTCGAACGTCCTTCGTGGGATCCCGAGGCCGTGATCCCGACCCCGGCGATACAGCACTGCTGGTCAGTCATCCTCCAACCTCTCGTTGGTTGCTTTCATCTCCGGCCACGGAGGCGTCAGATGACTCCGCGCTCGCGCAGGCCGTCCAGTTCGTCCGCCCCCAGTCCGAGGAGGGAGCCGAGAATCTCGTCGTTGTGGGCGCCTGGCTCCCAGGCGCCGGTCCAGCGGATGGACCCCGGCGTGCGCGAGAGCTTCGGCACCACTCCTTGCGCTTTGAACTCGCCGAGTTCGGGAGTCCCGTGGGTGACGATCATTTCCCGCTCCTGGAACTGTGGGTCTTCGAGGATGTCGGAGGCGGCGTAGACCGGCCCGGCCGCGACATTGGCCTCGGCGAGCATGCGGTGGAGGCTTTCCCGGTCGTGCTGCTTCACCCACTCGCCGACGATCCGCTCGATCTCCTCCTGGTTGTCACCGCGGCGGACGTGGTCCGAGAATCGCTCGTCGGACTTCAGGTCGGGCCGTTCCATCGCATCGCACAGGCGGTCGAACATCGCGTCCTGGTTGGCCGCGATCACCACCCATTGACCATCCTTCGACTCGAAGATGTTCGAGGGAGCGATCCCCGGCAGCCTGGTGCCGGCGCGCTCGCGGTTCTCCCCCAGCCGATCGAACTCGGCGAGGGCACTCTCCATCATCGCCAAGCAGGCCTCCGAGAGCGCAGTGTCGACGATCTGACCCTTACCGCTGCTCGCCCGCTCGACCAACGCGGCGAGGATCCCCTGGACGGCGAACATGCCCGCGAGGCTGTCGCCCATCGAGAGGCCCGAGCGGAGCGGCGGCCGGTCCGGCCAGCCATTGATGTAGCGCATCCCGCCGACTGCCTCGGCCACGGCGGCGTAGCTCGGCTGCTCGGCATAGGGCCCGGTCTGGCCATATCCCGAGATCCGGGCGATCACCAGTTCCGGATTCGCCTCGGCGAGGCGCTCGGGACCGACGCCCCAGCGCTCGAGGGTGCCCGGCCGGAAGTTCTCGATCAACACATCGGACTGTTCGCAGAGGCGCACCAGCAGATCGGCGCCCTCAGGCCTCCGAAGGTTGATCGTCACCAGTTTCTTGTTGCGGGACTGGATCGGCCACCAAAGAGCGCGCCCGTTGATCCGAGCGCGTCCCCAATAGCGAAGGGGATCAAGGCTGTCGGGCGCCTCGATCTTGATCAGCTCGGCGCCGAAGTCGGCGAGCAGACGAGCGCCGAACGAGGCGGCGACCACGGCGCCGAGCTCGACGACCCGCAGACCCTCAAGGGGACCGCTTGCGTGCGGTTTCGTGTTCGAATCTCCCATGTGCTGCATTATGCGTCCCAGATTCAGTATACAAGTTCTCCCTCCAGTTGCTAGCGCGGCGATTCGGGGGGTCGCCGTCTCGAACGCGGGAGACACAAGTAGGTTGGGGGGCGGGGTCCCCCCGCCGACCCATATCGCGGCAGAGCTGCCGACGCCGCCTAGGAAGAAGAGACGGCGGTGGCGCCGTCGGAAACCGGCTGCTTGCGGATCCGGGCATCCGCCGCCACTTCATCGAGGTGCTGGCGCATCGCCTGTTCAGCGGCGTCAGGATCCTTGTCTCGGAGCGCCCGGACCACCCGCAGGTGGCCACTGAGGGCCATCCGGTGGAAAGACTCGTCGGCCCAGGCACCGAACTTGTAGGCGAAGGGGACCTGGAGAAGGGTTCCGACGAGGAAGGCAAAACGGTCGGAGTCCGCCGCGTCCAAGATCAGCCGGTGAAATCGGTTGTTCTCGTCGACCAAAGTAGCGATCTCGCCGGTGGGAGTCGCCGCGAGCCGATCGCAGCTGTCTTCCAGTTCGGAGAGCAGCTTCTTGTCGATGCGCTCGGCGACCCGACCCGTACCGTAGCCCTCAAGCAAGGCCCGCATGTCATAGATGACCGCGAGCTCGTCCTCGTCCAGGGTACGGACCGTCGCCCGGGCACCGCGATTCCGCGGCAGGTCGACCAGTTTCTCGGCGGCGAGCACCAACAAGGCCTCGCGTACTGGGGTACGGCTCACGCCCAGCGCTTCCGCAAGATCCTCCTCTTTGATCCTCTCTCCCGGTTCGATGTCACCGACGAGGATGCTCTGGCGGACGATCTCCGCCACCGCGATGTTCGCCCGCGGCAGCAGCGGCTCTTGATCGCCGATCGCCTTTACAGGCATGTGGCCCCGCCCTTCGGATCGTGCCGAGGCAGTCGTGTGGTGTTGCGGATCCGGTCGTCCATGCTTTGTATATACCCGAAATGAAGTCTAGCGATTGCGGATGGACGATGGTATACGGTCGACAAGATGCGAGCCCTGGCCTCTGAACGTGCTCAGGGCCCGCATCCGCGCCCGAGTTCGGCTAGCCGATAACCAGGTGCTCGCCGACGACGATGCCGCTGTCTTTGACCCCCGGCAGCTCGCGTCCTTTGATCAGCATCGCCGGGCCGACCGCCTGGTTCTCGGGGAACGGCTCGAAGGCGTCGACCGGTACGTCGATGATGTAAGGAGTGGCGCTTTCGCGACCGCGCTCGAGCGCCTTTCCGAGGTCGTCCGCATCGTCGATCTTCTCTCCGTCGCCGCCGTAGGCTTCGAAGAGCTTAGTCCAGTCGGGGTTGGCGAACTCGGTCCAGCTCGGCGAGCCGTACCAGGCGCTCATCATGCCGTGGTTGGCCCCGTAGCTGTTGTTGTTGAAGAGGACGACAGTCATCGGCGTCTTGTGCTCGATCGCGACGCGCATCTCGTTGAAGTGATACTGGAGCGCGCCGTCGCCGGAGGCGACCACCACGTTGGTGTCCGGCTCCGCCAGCTTCGCCCCGATGCCCATCGGGAACGCACAACCGAGGACTCCCTCTCCGAACGAGCTCAGCAGACGGTGTGGTTGTCGATTGATCGCCCCTGCCATCGTCGGGATCGAGTGGTTCCCGATGTCGGAGACGAGGATGTCGTCGGCATCGAGGATGCCTCGCAGCTCGGCCATGATCCGCCACTGGCTGAGAGGCGAGCCACCAGACTTTCCGGTCTCCTCGACCCAGTCCAGCCAGGACTGGCGGCGCTTGATCGCCTGCTTGGAGATCTCCCGATCTTCAAACGGTTTGCTGTCGAAACCGGAGGTCTGCGGCAAGGCTTCCACCAGTTTCTTGGTGAAGGACTTCGCGTCGGCGACGATCGAAAGACGTGGCAGGTAGAACTCGCCGAGCTGCGCGGGGTCGACGTCGACCTGCACGATCTTCGACGGGAGGTTCGCGTAGAACCCCTGGGCGATTCCCCAGTCGGAAAGACGGGATCCGATCACCAGGGCGAAGTCAGCCTCGGCCAGCGTTTCGTTCGCCGAGCGCCAGCCCGCCATCCCGGCGGGGCCCATGCAGAGCGGGTGCTCCTCGGAGACCAGCCCCTGCGCGGTGGAGGTGGTGACGAACGGGATCCCGGTCAGCTCGACGATCGAGCGGATCTCCTCTCCGGCGTCGCCGAGGACGGCGCCACCACCGACGATGATCACTGGGCGCTCGGCGGCCAGCAGTTGCGCGGCGGCCTCCCTGACGTCATCGTCGGCGGCCTGCGGCGCGGTCGGATGGACGCTGCGCTCGGACGGCACCACGATTTCGGAGATGTCGGTTGCCACGTCCATCGGGATGTCGAGGAACGATGGGCCGGCGGGGACCCCTTCGGCGCCGGGGAACGCGATCTGGACGGCCTCGGCGATCTTGTCGATCCGGTTGACCCTGCCCGCCCAGCGGGTGAGCGGCGTGAAGGTCTCCAGTGGCACCTGCTGAATGGCCCCGTCGCGACCGCTCATGCGGCTGTCATTGTTGAAGCCAAGGTGCAGCGAGGGGATCCTCGACGCCATCGCCTCCATCAGGGCCGGATGAAGCAGCAGGGTACCCACCGTATGCCACGCGCCGACAGCAGCCGAGCGACCGCGAAGGTAGTTGTACGCGTTCATCATCCAGGCGCCGCCGAGCTCGGTGGCGGGGTTGACGGTCCTCAGGCCCGCCTTGGTCATCGAGTCGGCAATCTCGTGGGTCCCGTGACCGATGAATCCAAATACGAGCTCGGTGTCGTGATTTTCAAGCGTCTTCACGACTGCATCTGCACCGCGTTCAACTGACATTCTCGCTCCTCACGTATTCCACAGACTTTTCCTCCGATCTCCAGATCGGACGGTCATCTCCCGGTGAACTGGGGCGTCCTGCGCTCGGCGAACGCCGACGCTCCCTCTGCCGAATCCTCCGTCCTGCGCAGAGCCTCCATCATCGATTGCTCCAGCCGGAACCCGGTCGCCCGATCGACCTCTCGGGCCCTTACCGCAAGCTCCTTGGCGGCCTGTACCGCCAGCGGCGCATTGGCCGCGATCTTCTCCGCGACCTCGTGGGCGGACGAGACGAGATCCTCCTGCGGCACCACCCGGTTGATCAACCCCCAACGAGCCGCCATCTCCGCATCCCAGGTATTGCCGACCAGCAGTAGTTCCATCGCCAGCGGGTAGGGCAGCTGGTCGAGGATCCGTTGGGTTCCGCCGTTGGCCGGGATCACTCCGCGTTTCACCTCGGTGACACCGAAGGTGGCGTTGGGGCTCGCCAGGCGGATGTCGGTCGCAAACAAGAGGGTGACGCCGCCGCCGAGACAGTAACCGTTGACCGCGGCGATCACCGGCTTCCACACCTCGAGGCCGCGGTTCAGCAGCTGGTCTTTCTGGGTGAGCCAGAACTCATGCGCGGGAGTAGGTTTTGCCATGAACGATTTGATGTCGGCTCCAGCACAGAAGGACTTCTCCCCCGCTCCGGTCACCACCGCCGAGCGGATGCTCGCGTCGTCGCGCACCTGCACCCACGCTTCTGAGAGTTCACGGTACGCATCGGCATCGAGCGCGTTCATGCGCTCCGGCCGGTTGATCGTGATCAGCGCGACGCCATCGGTCGTCTCGAAATCAATCGCCAAGGTGTTCCTTTCCCTCCGGTCCCTTCGAAGCGGTAAGCATATCGTATTTGTAATGCAAAACTCATCCAGCTATCTGAGACCGTCCGCCTATAAGGACCGACCCACTTTCTCGCCGTCGAAGATCGCCCGGTCGACCTCGCGCGGCGCCAGGCAGTCGCCGATCCGATGGAGGTCGACGTCGGACCCTTTTAGAGCCCGGTAGAGCTCGGTCTCCGGACGGCGCCCCATCACCAACACGAGGCTGTCGATCTCGATTTCCTCGGCTGCGCCGCTCCAGATGTTGATCATCTGCGCCTTGCCGTCGCTGGTGATCTGGGCGACCAGCTGCTGCGCTCGCATCTCCACCCCCGCCTGCGCCAGGCGGGGATACGCCCAAGGCAGGTCGAGGCTCGGCAGCGTCTTTTCGCCGATGTAGAAATGGCGGGAGACGATGCTCACCGCGCTTCCGCGGGAGGCGAGCATCTCGGCTATCCCTAGAGGGGCGTAGCCCCCGTGCTCTTCGACGATCAGCACCCGCTTGCCGGCGGCCTCGGGGTGCCGGATGACGTCGATGGGGCTGAGGACCGTGATGTTCTCGAGGCCCTCGATCTTGCCGGTCGGGCCGCGGACGATCGACCAGCCGTCTTCGTCCCAGCGGGATCCCGTCGCGACGACCACGGCATCGCCGCCGATCGCCTCGATCTCCGCCGCGCCGACGCGCTCGCCCGGGCGGACGTCGACGCCGAGGCGACCGATCGCCCCTACCAGGTGGCTGACGACGTTGCCCCACTCGGTGCGGTTCGGCAGCTCGGCGGCGTATCGCAGTTGGCCGCCCAACTCGGCTTCGGCCTCAAAGAGGACCACGTCATGGCCGCGGGTGGCGGCGATCTCGGCCGCCTTTAGCCCGGCAGGCCCGCCGCCGACGACGACGACGCGCTTCTTCTCGCTCGCCGCGGGTGGCGGCCACTCCCATTCCAGCTCCCGGCCGACCCTCGGGTTCTGGGTGCAGGACATGTCCTGGCCGAGGAAGACCCGCTTGATGCAACCCTGGTTGATCCCGGCGCAGCGACGGATCTCGTCGGCGCGCCCGCTCTGCGCCTTCTTGACGATCTCCGGGTCGGCGATGTGACCCCTGGTCATCGCGACGACGTCGACGGCGCCAGACTCGACCAGTTCGGCGGCGGTCTCGATGTCGGTGACGCGGCCGGCCATGAAGATCGGCACGTCCGTGATTTCCTGCGCCCGTTCGGCAAACGGGGCGAAGGGGGCGGTGGTCGCACTCGTCATCGGCGCGATGAAGTGGTGCAGGCTGAGGGCGTTCCCGGCCGAGATGTTGAAGTAGTCGTAGAGGCCGGTCTTGTCGAGGACGGCGAGGATCCGCTCGCCCTCCTCCGGCGTGATGCCGTTGCCGCTCGGGTCTTTCTCGTCGAACGACAGGCGGATGCCCAGCGGGAAGTCCCGCCCGCAGCGCTCGCGGATCGCTTCAGCCGCCTCGATCGTGAAGCGGCAGCGGTTCTCGGTGCTGCCCCCGTACTTATCTTCGCGGCGGTTGTAGATCGGAGAGATGAACTGCAGCCCCAGGTAGCCGTGGGCCGAGTGGAACTCGACCCCGTCGCAGCCGGCCTCCTGGGCGTGGGCCGCAGTATCGACGTAGCCCTGGATCAACTCTGCGATGTCCTGCTCCTCGACCGGGCGCGGCTGGTCGCCGAAGATCGCCGAGGGCACGTCGGACGAGCTCCAGAGCTCGCGGAAGTTGTCGAGGAACATGGTCCCGTCGTCCTCGACGCCCCAGTGGCCCAACTGGACGAAGACCTTGGCGTCGTGACGATGGACCGCCTCGGCGAGCGCACGGTAGCGCTCGACCACCTCGGGCTGCCAGCCCTCGCTCGAGTGCGGTATCTGTCCCAGCGAGGAACGGTGGACGAGCTGCGCGCCGGTGATGATGAGCGAGGCGCCGCCGCGGGCACGCTCCTCCCAATAGCGAACGTGGCGCTCGTTCATCAGGTGACCGGCGTCGGCCCAGTTCTGGTCGTGAGCCGACTGGATCACACGGTTCTTGAGGGTGACTCCGCCGACGTCGATCGGTTTCCAGAGAGACGCAAGCGTACCCATCTCTTTCTTCTCCTAACTTTCTGCTGAGGTCCGTTCAGACCTGGACGGAATCCGTCTTACGCGTTCCGGCGCCGTAAGTCTCGGTGTGTGAGTGGGTATAGATCTCGATCATGTTTCCCCACGGATCGAGGGTGTAGACCATTTTGTACGGCTGGCCCTCGAAGAGGGTCCAGATCTCGGAGATCTGGCGTCCACCGTTGGCGACGATCGAAGCGGTGAGCTCGGCGATCTCCGGGTCGACCACACAGATATGCGACCAGCCGATGCGCCAGTACTCGTACTCGGAAGAGGGGATCGGCGGCGGCGTCGCAAACTCGAAAAGCTCGAGCACGCCCGTGTCGTCGTTGCCGAGGTGGGCCATCTTCACCTTGGTGAATCCGTCCTTCCAAAGGTCCTTGCCGATCTCACCGTGGTCGCCCTCGCCGGCTCGGATCTCGCCGCTCATCATCGGCCTGTAACCGAGAACGTCGCCGTACCACTCGACCGCAGCCTCGATGTCCGGCACGGTGATGCCGACATGGGTTATCGGTCGCTGCTTATCGCCACTCATCCTCTCCTCCTTCTCACCGGAGAACCCATCCCCGAACTCTGGCTCGACTACCAGCGTGTTGCATGATGTATACCATATGTAAGAAGTTGGGCTCTAGGCCGGAGCACGCGCGGCGCTGCCCGGAGCATCTCCCGTTTGCGGGAGATGCTCCGGGCCGAGTGGTTTGCCGGCACCGCGCCGAACTGATCTGGCGTCAGGCTCGTTGGCGGCCGCCACGAAGCCATAGCCAGAAGCGCTTCAGCGGCCCGACCCTCACCTCTACCGCGGCGGCCGAAGTCGTCCCTGAGCGTCCCTCGATCTCTTCCTTCAACTTATCCCCGACCTTGCGGGCCATGCGAGGGACGATCGGTCGCGATATCGCTTCCATGGTCCCGGCCGCTGCTCCGCTTCCCGTGATCGCGAGGGTAAAGGCGACGTCGGTCTCGGTCAGGCCGTTGGCCTTGGCATCGAACGTCCCGGTGCCGTGGACCGGATCGTTTTCGCCTTCGAGGCTGAAGGCAATGTGGTCCGGCTTGCGCTGTTCGGTGATCTCGACTGCCAGCTTCACGGTCCGGACGAGCGCTCCCATCGATACCTTCAGCACCCATTTTGAGTGCTGATCGTCGACCAGCTCGAAGGACGAGTATCCGGGCATGCTGCTCGCCCAGTTTTCAATGTTTCTGACGTAGTCCCACACCTCATCCAACGGCGCGGCGATCTGGAATGAGTGCTCGGTCTCGATCACGTCGCGACGGCACCACTAGTCGGGGACCCGAGCTCGACACTTGGATCGCCGGCGGCATGCCGCGCTGCCAAGTAGCCGAAGGTCATCCCGCGGCCGTTCATCATTCCGCTCTGGTAGCCAGCGCCATTGTCCATCCTGGCCATCGTGTTACCGGCGACGTATAGGCCCTCGATTGGCTCGTTGTCGTAGCCCAAGGCCCGGCCATGGATGTCCCCGACGATGCCCAGCGAGGCCATCCCGATGCCGATGACGCCCTGTTCGATGGCGTAGAACGGCCCTTTCTCCAAGGTCCCCATGCAGGGATTGGGCTTGTGGCTCCGGTCGCCGCAGAGGAACTGCGCCCACGCCTTCTCACCGCGATGGAAGTCCTGGTCCACCCCCTCCTCGGCGAAGCCGTTGAATTTCTCGACCTCAGCTTCGAGCGCGGCGGGATCGATCTCGAGCTTCTCGGCCAACTCGCCGATCGTGTCCGCTTCGACGGCCAGCCCGTCGGGGTACGCCTGCCCTGGGAGTAGCGAGCCAAGCGGGTATTTCTCGTGGTACTGACTGTCGAAGACAAACCAACACGGTACGTTCGGGAGGGTCTGGTCACCGCCCTCGATGATCGTCGAGTTGTGGCCGATCGTGCGATAGAAGGACTCGTCGCCGAAGCGCCGCCCCGACTGGTTGACGAGGATGCCGTGCGGCAGACCGGTCTCGATGATCGACATCCTCCAGAGAGGAACCCCGTCGTGTTCCTCCCCCGGGATGTGGAAGCCGAGCCAATGGGGCGTAGGCACCTGCCCCACCATGGCACCGACCGAACCGCCGAGGATGAGATTGTCCCCGGTGACCGAAGGCGGGACAGCCGAGACCATGCGGCTGCCGCGGTGGTCATAGAGGTGGTCGAACCTCGAGCTGCCATCGTAGGATCCGGCGGCGATCAGGACTCCCTTGTCGGCGCGGACGAAAAAGTCCTTACCGTCGCGTTGGGCCTTCACACCGATCACGCGGTCGCCCTCGGTGACCAGGGCGACTGCTGGGGTCTCCGTGTAGAGCGGGATCTGGCGATCGAGTGCCGCCTTCACGAAATACGCCGCCAGGCCGGGGCCGAGGGTTCGTTCGTCTTTCTCCATCCGCTCTCCCATGGCCTCGAAGTCCCAGTTGAGGATGTTCGCGGCCCCGCCCTGCTCGAACATATCGTCATGCGTGACACCGGGAGGGGCGTGCGGCGACATGCGGGATTTCTCCTGCCACTCGCCCAGGCTCGCGGCGGGGAACGGCTCAACCTCGATGAAGCGGCCCTGCTCGAGAGTGTCTTCGTGCTGCGGCCAGTAGTAGTCGGCGAAGTCCTTGCAGATGTGCCAGCGAAGCCCCGCGCGCTCCTCGAAGTACTTCAGCGCGATTGGGCTGTGGACGATGTAGTTGCGGATCTGCTCCTCGTCCCCAAAGCCCATGCTGAGCCATTCGCAATAGCGTAGGCCGCTCTCCTGAGAGTCCTCGATTCCCGCTGCCTCCTGGAGGTGGTTCGCGGCCACCCAGACCTCACCGTAGGAATAGGCGGTGACACCGCCGACGAGGGCTGCCTTCTCGAGGACGACCGTCGACATGCCCTGGTCATAGGCCGTGATCGCCCCCGCCAGACCGCCGATTCCTGATCCGATCGACACGAAATCGACCTCGACATCCCACCCAGCAGACATTGCACTGGTGTTCATCTTTGTTCTCCTCGCCGTATTCCCGTGACTATTTGGATCGAAATTGCAGATACAACAGCGCCGTCCTAGCCTTCGGCGCAGCCGCCGTCCGCTCGACACGAGCGCGTTGCATGCTGTATACCATATGCGTGGAGATGGGATCTGGATCAAGCACCATCGGCGCCGCCGGGGAGCAGCCGGTGCCGCCGGTCCTCTGGGAGCCCTCGGCCGCCACGATCGGGCGCTCGCGGATCGCCGCCTTCATCGCCTGGCTGCACGAGGAGCGGGGTTTGCATTTCGCTGACTACGAGGAGCTGCGACGCTGGTCGGTGGCGGACCTCGAGGGCTTCTGGTCGGCGATCTGGGAGTTCTTCGGGGTGCGGGCCGACGGCTCCCCGACGCCGGTGCTCGGCAGCGAGGAGATGCCCGGGGCCGAGTGGTTCCCCGCCGCCTCGCTGAACTACGTCGAGCATCTGCTGGAGGGCAGGGACGAGGAGGCGACGGCGATCGTCCACGCCTCCGAGCTGCGCGAGCTCGACGAGATGAGCTTTGGCGAGCTGCGCCGCCAGGTCGGCGCGGTGGCCGAGGCGCTGCGGCGCTCGGGGGTGGGGCGCGGGGACCGGGTGGTCGCCTATATGCCGAACGTCCCCGAGGCGGTCGTCGCCCTCCTCGCCACCGCCTCGATCGGCGCGGTCTGGTCCTCCTGCTCCCCCGACTTCGGCCCCCGCAGCGTGATCGACCGCTTCGCCCAGATCGAGCCGAAGGTGCTGATCGCGGTGGACGGCTACCGCTACGGCGGCAAGGACTTCGACCGCCTCGAGACCGTCGCCGCGTTGCAGGAGGCACTGCCGGGCCTCGAGCGCACGATCGTCCTCCCCTACCTCGACCTTGACCCGGACCTATCGCCACTTGCCCCAGGCACGACCGAGTGGGCCGCCCTGCTGGCCGAAGGCGAGGGGACGGAGCCGCGCTTCGAGCGGGTCCCCTTCGACCACCCCCTCTGGGTCCTCTACTCCTCGGGCACCACCGGGCTGCCCAAGGCGATCGTCCAGGGCCATGGCGGGATCCTCCTCGAGCACCTGAAAACGCTCAACTTCCACGTAGACGCCGGGTCCGAGGACCGCCTCCTCTGGTTCACCACCACCGGTTGGATGATGTGGAACTTCCTCGTCTCCGGCCTTCTCACCGGGGCGGCCATCGTGCTCTTCGACGGCAACCCGGGCTACCCCGACCTGGGCCGGCTGTGGGACCTCGCCGACCAGGCGGGGATCACCATCCTCGGCGCCAGCGCGGCCTACTTCTCGGCTTGCATGAAGGCTGGCGTGGTCCCCCGCGAGGGCCGCGGCCTGGAGGGCCTGCGGGCAATCGGGTCGACCGGCTCGCCACTCTCGGCCGATGCCTTCGAGTGGATCTACGACCGGCTCGGGCCAGACCTCTGGCTCTTCTCGATCAGCGGTGGCACCGACCTCTGCGCGCCCTTTGTCGGCGGCGTCCCCCTCCTGCCGGTGTACCGGGGGGAGATCCAGGCGCGCTGCCTCGGTGCCGCGGTCGAGGCCTGGAACGACGAGGGACGGCCGGTGATCGAAGAGGTCGGCGAGCTGGTGATCACCCGGCCGATGCCGTCGATGCCGCTCTATTTCTGGGGCGACGAGGACGGCTCGCGCTACCGCGAGTCCTACTTCGAGATGTTCCCCGGCGTCTGGCGCCACGGCGACTGGATCGAGATCACCGACCGCGGCACCGCGGTCATCCACGGGAGGAGCGACTCGACCATCAACCGCGGCGGCATCCGCATGGGCACTGCTGAGATCTACGCCGCGGTGCTCTCGCTCGACCAGATCGTCGACGCCTTGGTCGTCGACATCCCCCGGCCCGGGACCGACGGCTGGATGCCGCTGTTCGTGGTGATGCGCGAAGGCGACCACCTCGACGACGACACGATCGCCGAGATCGCCCGCCTGGTGCGCGAGGCGGCCTCACCGCGCCACGTGCCCGATGCCGCCTACGAAATCGCCGAGGTCCCCCGCACCCTGACCGGCAAGGCACTCGAGGTTCCGGTCAAGCGGATCCTGATGGGAATGCCGCTGGAGCGCGCCCTTAGCCGTGACTCGCTGGCCAACCCCGCCGCGCTCGACTTCTTCGTCGAGATGGCGAAGACCCTCGAGCCGACCGCCTGAGGCCGCGCCCCAAGTCCTAGATCATCGGCTGCGAACCGCCGTTGACGGCGTACTCCGAACCCGTCACGTTGGCGGCCTGATCGGAGGCGAGGAAGCAGACGACTGCCGCCACGTTCTCGGGCCGGCCGATATGGCCGAGCGGCAGCCGGCGGATCTCGTTGGCGAGATGATCCAGCCCGCCCTCATGGTCGGTGCCGTGTTCGGCGGCGAGCATGTCCATGTAGCCGCCCGGGACTTCCCAGCCCGGCACCCGGATCGGACCCGGCGAGACACAGTTGACGCGAATCCCCTTCTTGCCGAACTCGATCGAGATCGCCTTCGAGGTGCTGAGCAGCGCCGACTTCGACGCCGAGTAGTCGACCAGCCAGTGTTCGGGCTGGCGCGCCACCTCGGAAGTGATCGTGACGATCGAGCCGCTTTCCTGGCTGACCATCTGGGGTAGCACCGCGCGGGTCGTCCTGATCATCGTCTTCAGGTTGATGTCGAAGGTCGCCTCCCACTCGGCGTCGGTAACTGAGAGGAAACCGTCGCGGATCGGATACCTGCCGACGTTGTTGACGAGGACGTCGATCCTGCCGTGCTCCTCGATCGCCGCCTTGGCGATCCTCTCGCCAGCGTCGGGATCGAGCAGGTCGAGCTCGACTCCGGTCGCGCCGATCCGCTTCAACTCCTCGACGCTTTCCGAGTTGCGCTCCGCGCCGACCACCTTCGCGCCCTCGTCGATGAGGGCCTGGCTGATGGCCAGGCCGATTCCCGCTCCTGCGCCGGTGACGATGGCCACCTTGTCCTGCAGGTGAAGGTCCACGGATATCCTCCTTTGTCGTTGTACAAGCTCTCATCGGCCCTGGGGCGCGGAGTCGCGCGAGCGCCAGTACCGGTCCCAGCCGCTCCAGAGGATGTCCGGCGGGTTCCCACGCTCGTAGGCGGCGAGGGTGGGTGGATCCGAGGTCGTCGCCTCCACCTCGCGCCGGCTCGCCTCTGCGTAACCGGCCCCGTCCACCTCGCGTGCCAGCGCGCTCCAGCGGTGAAGCTGCCGGCGAAACTCCTCAAGGTGCGGGCCCACCTCCGCGACCGTGCCGAAGTGGGCGATCGCGAGGCGCGCGGGCCGCAGCGACTCGACCAGGTCGAGCGAGCGCAGCCACAGCTCCCGGTCGATGTCCGGAGGTGGCGAGGGGACCAGCGTCGGCCCGTCGCCGATCCGCACGCCGGCGACGTCGCCGACGTAGGCGGTACCGTCGTCTTCGTCCAGGTAGGTGACGTGGTGAGAGGCGTGCCCGGGCGTGTACACCACCCTCAATCCGTCGAACGCGGCGCCGGCGTCGTCCACGACCCGGATGTCCGCCTCCGGAACGGGCACCACCTCACCCCAGATAGCACCGAAGTCAGGCCAGATCCGGGTCGCGCTGGCGAGCAGCCGCGAGGGGTCGATGAGATGCGGGGCACCTTTCTCGTGCACCCAGACCTCAGTTCCCGGCCAGCGCTCCAGTAGTCGACCGGTCGCCCCGGCGTGGTCGAAGTGGACATGGGTGAGGAGGATGCGCCGCGGATGCCAGTCGTCGGGCAGCCCGGCCAGCAGCTGGGCGCAGGTAAGCTCCGGCCCGGGGTCGACCAGCCAGCCCGCCCCGAGATCGGCGAAGGCACAGATCGCCCGCTCGGTCCCCTGGTACCGAAGGTCGATTTCGATCGCCTCCGACACCAGGGGCCCCGCGGATTGAATTCTCTTGGTGCCCGGCGCTGGCTAGGCGTCGATCGGGTCGGTTCTTACCGATCCGATCGCCACGGTCACCAGGATCACAGCGCCGTACACGATATTCAGCACCGCCGGGCTGACATTCAGGACCGGCAGCAGCCCGGCGAGGATCGCCAGTACCAGCGCCCCGGCCACGGTGCCGACGTAGCTACCGGACCCACCCAGCATCGAGATGCCCCCGACCGCCACCGCCGCCACCGTGGCGAACAGGTACGGGTTCCCCATTTCGAGGAAGATCGAGCCGTTGAAGCCGGCGACCAGGAGCCCGGCGAGCGCCGAGGACATGCCGGCGACCACGTAGGCAAGGATCCGCACTCTCGCCGTCTTCACACCGGAGAACCGGGCGCTCCGCTCGTTCGTCCCCAGGGCGTAGAGGCGCCTGCCGAAGACCGATCTGCCGAGCACCAGCGCGGCGACTATGGCGATCCCCAACCAGAAGAGCAGTACCACCCGGACTGGTCCAACCTGGAGGCTGGGGAACTTGGTCAGGAAGGAGGGGATGGCTTCGCTCGGAGCCCCTTTGGTGAGCAGCAGTGCACCGCCTTGCAGGACCTCGTTCATCGCCAGCGTCATCACGATCGGCGAGACCCCGAGCAGCGACACCCCTGCACCGTTGATCGCTCCCACGCAGCCGCCGAACGCCAACGTCACCGGGATCACCCAGATCAACGCCTCGTTGCTCCCTCCGGCCAGCTGCGACATCAGGATCGCTGCGCTGGTCATCACCCACGGGATCGAGAGGTCGACCCCACCCGACAGCATCACGAAGGTCTGTCCAAGGGCGGCGATGCCGATGAACGAGGCCTGGGTCGAAATGGACGCGGTGCTCCTGCCGCCGGAGAAGCCCGAGGAGACGATCATGCCGACGATGAAGAGGGCGGCCGCCGCTCCGTAGGCGAGCCCGATCTGCCGGGCCGTGGGACTTATGTTGCGGAAGTTGAGTTCCATGGATCGGGCCTCCTCGAGGCGTCGGTTGAGTACGGCGTTCACGCAAACCGCCGCGATCAGCAGCAGTCCGGTCAAGAGCGGCTGCCAATACGATTCAAGGCCGATCGCGAAGATCACGCTGCCGACCAGGGTGAGGGTGAACGCGCCGGCGATCGCGCCGATGAAACTGCCGCGGGCGCCGACGAAGCTGACCCCGCCGATCACCGCCGCGGCCACCGAGTCGAGTACGTAGTCACTGCCGAACAGCGGCGACCCCGACGCGGTCTGCGAGACGAGCACCAGCCCGGCGATCGCCGCCAGCCCGCCCGAGATCGCATAGGCCATCACCAAGGTGCCGCGCACAGGGATGCCGGAGAGGTACGCGGACCGGGTGTTGGAGCCGACGGCAACGACCCTCGCGGCCCAGCGCGACGACCTGAACCAGAGCCAGATCAGCACCAGTACGAAGACCATTATCACCGGTACTCCGATCTTGCCGACCGTACCGCTCCAGAAGTTGAGGTAGGAGATCGGGATCGACCCGCCTTCGACGGGCAGCACCAGAAGGGCGACCCCATTCCATATGGACCAGGTCGCGAGCGTCACGACGAATGGCTGGAGGCCCCGGTAGGCGACGATCAGCCCGTTGAGGAGCCCGGCCCCGACGCCGATCAGGATGATCAGCGGGATCCACAGCATCATCCCGCCGCCGGATTCGAACTTGGTCGCCGCCAGGCAGGTGGACAAGGTGAGGATCCCGCCGACGGAGAGGTCGATCCCGCCCGACAACATGACGATCGTCTGCCCCGCGGCGACGACGATCAGGGTGAGCGTCGTCGCGGTCTGGAGGTTCAGCTGGTCGAAGGTCAGGATTTCCGGCTGCAACAGCGCGTCGGCCACGACCAAGGCCAAGGCGACTGCGTAGATGACGAGGATCTCGCGCCTGGCCGCGACGCCGCGGCTGAATTTGGACCCCCGGGACCGTTGATCCGCGGAAACGCTGCGCGGCATCATCTCCGGCTCGCTCGCGGGCAAGGCGCCTTTCGTATCTGGACTCATGCCGTCCCCCCCACTCGCTCGCGGGCTTTGCTTGTCAAGGCGGCGCGGACGATGTTCGCCTCGCTCAGGTCTTCCTGCTCGAGCACGCCGCTGATCCCGCCGCCGGCGAGCACCACGACCCGGTGGCAGAGGTTGATCAGCTCGATGTTGTCGGTCGAGAAGAAGAGGATCGACCGGCCCTCTTCGGCCAGTTTGTTCATCAACTCGAAGATCGCGTGCCGGGCACCGACATCGACCCCTCGGGTCGGATCGAAGCAGAGCAGCACTTTGACCGAAGGGGTGAGGAACTTTCCGATCACCACCTTCTGTTGATTCCCGCCGGACAGCCCGTCGACCGGCATCGTTTCCCGGCGCGCGACGATCTCAAGGTCGATGACCATTTTTTTCGCCAGGTCCTTCTCTCGGCGAGGAGAAATCATGCCGAAGCGGGAGATATCGCCAAGTCGGGTGAGGGTCAGGTTTTCCCGTACCGACTTCGACATCAACAGTCCCTCGTGCTGGCGGTCCTCTGGGATCAGCGCCAATCCGATGCTCGCCGAGAGCGCCTCGTGGGGGCTGCGAATCTCCACCTCGCGGCCACCCACTTCGATGGTGCCACCACCCTTGACCGCGCCGAACAGTCGCAGGAAGAGCTCGCGTTGGCCTTGGCCCTGCAGGCCACCCACCCCCAGGATCTCCCCTTCTCGCAGGTCGAGGTCGATCGAGCTCAGATGGTTCGGGACCGAGAGGTCGCGGCAACTCAGTGCGACCGTCGGACTTGGCTTCGGAAGCCTCGGCGGGAACAGCCGGTCGATCGATCGGCCGATGATGAAGGAGATGATCTTGTCGTCGTCCTCTTTCGCGGGCACCAGGGTGGTGATGTCGGTGCCGTTGCGGAAGATCGTCGCCCGGTCGGCGATCTCCCTGACCTCGGCGAGGCGGTGGGAGATGAAGATGCCGAGTCCGCCCGCCGCTTTGTGCCGCCGCATCAGCTCCATCACCAGCTCGACCTCTTTCGGGGCGAGCGCGGAGGTCGGCTCGTCGAGGATCAGGATCGAGGGTTTTCTCGCCATCGCTTTCGCGATCTCGACCAGCTGGCGATCGGCCATCGGCAGGTGGCGGACCGTTTCGTCGACCGGGATCGCCGGAAATCCCAATTCGTCGAAGAGCTCCTCGGTTTGCCTGCGCAGGTCCCGCTTGGAGAAAGTCCGCAGCGGGGTCAGGGGCTCGTGCGCCATCCAGATGTTCCTTGCCACGTCTACGTCGGGGACCAGCGAGAGCTCTTGGAATACGACCGAGATGCCCGCCGCCACGGCCCGGCGGGGCGACATCCGCCCATGTCGGCGATCGCCGATCTCGACCGAGCCGCTGTCCGGGTCGAGTGCGCCCGCGATCATCTTGATCAGCGTGCTCTTGCCGGCCCCGTTCTCGCCGAGAAGGGCGTGGATCTCGCCCTTCTCGGCTTCGAACGTCGCATTATCGAGAGCCGCGACCCCGCCGAAATGCTTGCTGACCTTCACGGCTCTCAGGTATGCCATCGCTGTCTAGCTCCTTCCTGTCCGGATAACGCTTTCAGTCGCCGTCGCCTAGGCGCTGGCGCCCGTGGCCTGTTCCGGAGTGATGTCCAGCCATTCCGGGGCGATCGGGAACACGGCTTCTTTGCTGATGCTCGGATCGTGTTCCGCCTGTTCGATCTTCGCTCCTTCGAACCCTGGTACCGACGGGACCGGATTGGTGAACAAGAAAGGCGTTTTGATGAACACCTCATTTTCCGATTCGGCCGCTTTGCCTTCTAGCAATTCGACGGCAAGTTTCAATGCTTCGGCGCCCAGGAGCGGAGGATTGGTAGACGAGGTACATTCCGCTTTGGCCTTTTCACACGCGGCGACATCGCCGTTCGTGATCGTCCCGGTCCCGATCTTGGCGGGCGGGAGGCCCGCTTCTTCGAACGCCGCCAAGACCGGTTCGATGTAGATGTCGAACAGAACGGCAGCGACATTGGGGTGTGCTGCGAGGACCGAACCGACCTGCGACTTGAGGGTGCCGGGCACCCATTTGCTTTCGATCGACGCCGCGATCTTCATCTTCGGGAACTTCTTGATCACGTTCGTGTAGCCGGAGTAGAGTTCGTCGGCGATCGCCGCTCCCGGGAATGCCCGGTCGACGATCACTTCGCCTTCTTCGTTCAGCTGTTCGGCGATGTGCGTGGCGACTAGTTCGCCCTCTTCCTTGATATTCGTGGTGATCTTGTAGGCACAGGGAGACGTCACGACGTTGTCAAACGAGACGACGATGATTCCCGCCGCGCACGCTTTGGTGACCTGAGCATTGAGCCCCGTTGCCGAGGCCGCGTCGAGCAGGATCGCGTCTGGCTTTTCGGCGATGATGTTGTTCAGATCGTTCGCCTGCCCCGAAAGGCTTTCCGGCGACGCGACGAACTTGAAGTTGACTTTTGGCCCCAACGGTTCGTTTTCGGCGGCAAATTCCACCGTGTGCTGCATCTGGGTCCGCCAACTGTTGAAGGTCCCGTTGATGTCGAGGGTGATGTTGTACTTTTCGCCGCTCGACGTTTCGCTGGCGGTCGTGCTGCCGCCGGAACCTTCAGAACTTTCGCTGGTTTCGGTGGTGCTGCTGCTCGAGCTGCTGCTTGAACCGCAGGCACTCAGGCCCACCACCGCGAGCAACAATGCGATTCCGATCCCGAGGTATCCAATCTGCCTCTTGGGTCTTGCCATTCTCATCTCCTCCTGTCTCATTCGTTCGGCCCCGCCGGTTTTCACGGGCAGGCGCGGGTGGCCCGGCGCCTGTCGATTGGTCTTGGTGGTGCCGGCGAATCCTGCGCCTGCGGCCAGCGGCGGACTTCACGTAGCGGCCTGCCGATCGCGGTCACAGACCGCGAGGACGGGCTGTAGTTAGCCGCGTTTTTCGCATCATGAATGCATAAATTCATCCGCAGTTTGCCTCCACCTTTGATTCCCTCCGCGCACTCCCGGGTGCGCGTTGCATCAGGTATACCATATGTAAATGGAAATGAGACCGCTATCGATGGTCTTGATCGACTTCCGGATGCAGGGGACTCCGGGGCCGACGCGCTGAGCCGGGTGCCGGGACACGCTATTTTTGAAGGGTTTGAGCGGACGCGCCTGCCGACCGCGCGCGGCCCGCTGAATGCGGTGGTCGGAGGCACCGGAGCCCCCCTGCTCCTCCTTCATGGTTATCCCGAGTCCCTTCTCATGTGGCACGCGGTCGCCGACGCGTTGAGCTCGCGGCACACGGTCGTCGCCACCGACCTGGCCGGATACGGCCACTCCTTCCGACCGCGGCCGGCGCCCGACCACCGGCCGCACTCGAAGCGCGCGATGGCCCTCGACCAGGTCGAGGCCATGGAGGCCCTCGGGTTCGACTCGTTCTCGGTGGTCGGCCACGACCGCGGCGGCCGAGTCGCCTACCGATTGGCGCTCGATCACCCGGATCGGGTCGAGCGCCTCGCCTTGCTGGACATCGTCCCCACAGCCGAAGTTTGGCGGCGGGCCGACGCCGAGCTGGCTCGCACCTACTGGCACTGGTCGTTCCTGGCGCAGCCCGAGCCGCTGCCGGAACGCCTGATCGGCGGCGACCCGCAAGCCTTCTTCGACCTTCACGTCCGCGACCAGCTCGGCCTCGGTGAGGAGGCCGGACGATTTCCGCACCCGATTCTCGAGGCCTACCGGCGTGCGCTGGCCGACCCGGACGCGGTCGTCGCCATGTGCGAGGACTACCGCGCCGGCGCCACCGTCGACCGCGAGGACGACGAGGTCGACCGGGCCTGCGGGCGGCGGATCAGGTGCCCCGTGCTCGTCCTCTGGGGAGCTCACGGAGCCCTGCCCACGCTCTACGGGAGCGTGCTCGACCTCTGGCGCCCGTGGGCGGACAACTTGAGCGGCGCGGCTCTCGACGCGGGGCACTTCCTCGCCGAGGACCGTCCCCGCGAGACTGCGGAGCGGCTACTCGCATTTACCTCGCCGTACTGAGGGATTTTTGCATCCATAATGCAGAAATGCTATAAGCGTCCCAGCGTGAGAAGTTCCCGGGAACGGAAAGGGATCAGCACCTAGATGAAGCCGAGCCTTCAGCCTGGCATCGAGTACCGGATGACGTACGAGGTCCAGTCCGACAAGGTCGTGGAGGGGCTCTTCGGGGAGTCCGAGACGCTTCGGCAGATGCCACGGGTGTTCGCGACAGGCTTCCTGGTCGGGCTGCTCGAGTGGGCCTGCGTCGAGGCGATCAAGCCGCACCTCGACTGGCCGGCCGAGCAGAGCGTCGGTACCCGCGTGGAAGTCACCCACGAGGCTCCGACCCCGCCAGGCATGGAGGTACTGGTGACGGTCGAGGTGCTGGCCGTCCAGGGCCGTCGAATCTCGTTCCAGGTCGAGGCTCACGACGGGATCGACACGATCGGCCGCGGCACCCACGAGCGGGTGGTGATCGATGCCGAGTCCTTCGGCGAGCGGGCAGCCCAGAAGCTCGACGGGGCCGGCCCGAGCAAGTAGACGACTCTCACCGACCAGCGAGGGAGTGCCACGCACCATGACCGTTTACGTCTTTTCACGCCTGATCGTCGAGGACGCAGATAAGTTCGGCGAGTACATCGGGATGGCGCTGCCGACCATCGCCGCCCACGGCGGTCGACTGATCGCCGCCGACAACGACGTCCAGATCCTTGACGGGGAGTGGGCAGGCGGCCGCACCGTGATGGTCGAGTTCGACTCCAGCGAGGACGCGCACGCGTGGTTCTCCTCTGCCGAGTACCAGATCGCGGCAGAAGTGCGGCGCTCCTGCTCGTACGGCGAGATGGTCCTCGTCGCCGGAGCCGGCTGAGCCCCTACCCGGGGGAGCGGCCGACGGGTGAGTCGCGAGGGATCGCAGCAGACCGGCTAGATCGCCTTGCCCGGGTTGAGGATCCCGTGTGGATCTAAGGCATGCTTCACCGCGTGGTGGAGCTGTACGGACGCACCAACCGCCCGCG